>Ga0065711_1027572_pt1 | contig 47956 bp, 36 predicted proteins | sample Hoacrofraction12_FD_59098 | JGI IMG/M metagenome (GOLD analysis project Ga0065711, IMG submission 59098) | Hoatzin crop microbial communities from Cojedes, Venezuela - Epithelial fraction 12 v2 (version 2) | ecosystem: Host-associated > Birds > Digestive system > Esophagus > Crop | place... | reverse complement strand
CCCCCCCCAAAGCACCGTGACACCGCTTCTCCCGCCCCACAGCAACCACCGCTCCCGTCCGCTGCCCTTGACGCTGAGGGGTCTCGCTGCCAGAAGGCAGGCTCTTGGGTTGCAGGTGTTTTGGGGAAGGGTGACAGCCCCCAGCAGCGGGTGCGAGCCCTCATCCCGGGGACGAGGGGACGGTGCTCTGCCACCAGGTGCCTCAGCGTGCTGCGGGCACCTCGCTCTCCACCACAGCTCGACAGCACGCAGCAATCACCTTAAAGGAAGGTCGGAGTGTTTCTAGGTCTCCCAGCCGGCTGTCTCGGAGCGCAGGAGGTACCTCCTTCGTCCTACTGGAGATGACCCAGACAGTCGGAGGCCGCAGCATGTGCTCGGCGAGGCTGAGGGAACGGGGTTTGCTCGGCCAGGAGAGGAGCAGGCTTCGGGGGCACCCTGCAGCAACCCACCAGCACTCAGAGCAGTGCTACCGAGAGGCAGGCTCTTCACGGCGGTGGGAGGACAAGAGGCAAGGGGGCATTACTGAAAATGAGAGAGATTTGGATGTGATCTGAGGAGAAACTTGCTCCCTGTGAGGAGAGCTAGGCAGGGCAGCAGGCTGCCCAGAGAGGTGGTGCGGTCTCCATCCTTGGGGGCATTAGAAGACTCACCCGGTAAAGGCTCAAGCAGCCTGACCCGGCCTCAGAGCTGGCCCTGCCGTGAGCAGCAGGTTGGAGCAGAGACCTCCTGGGGTCCCTTCCCACCTGAAGGGCTTGGTGAGTCTACGCTGAGTCAGCCACATGCTGCCATGCAGCGCTGCTGTAGTCGGGGACGATGTCACACCAGGAAAACAGGACAGCTGCAGCTTAGCGAAACAAAATAGATGTGTCTGCAGAAGGAGAGTTTGGAAATCTTTAAACAGGAGAATAATGAGGTTAGTATTTGACCTAATTGACACGAGAATTTATAAAATATTAATCTGAAGAGCTTCGGAGAGGATCTGAGACGTATAGAAAGCTTGAGCAGAACAGATGGGCTTGCTTCTGTGTCATAGGTGGTTATCTTAACTAAAGGACAGTCAGGTTTGCTGTTCAGGAGAAAGGATTTGTGGTTTAAAGCTCACATACTTAAAACAATTCTGTTCTCAACCCACCAAAAAGGAAACAGGCATGACAAGGCGTACTCATTGCTCTCCTTAGATCTGCAGGTTTACTGCGCTTGAGCACAACAGGAACTCCTGTACAGTGTATCTGTTTTGTTTCACTAACTGGGAGTCTCTGCAGAGATTGATTGACACTCACCGCATGCACAGTGTTGGAGTTACCGAAGGTGATGTGCTTAAGCTAGTGACATACCTGGTGCGCAGAAAGGAGGTGAGGCTTTGGGAGGGGGGCTGGAACATGCGGTAGGTACGCTTTTTCACTAAGAGATAGCAGTGTTCGGGAACAACAGAAAGCAAGGGAACAGGCACCGCTGTGACCTACACACACAAATAAGAAAGTGCAGATCAACAGAACCTTTAAACATGGTAGAGTGGTGGGCGCTCACCTGCAGAAGCTCATCAGGATGTGGGATAGCAGCATTCATACTAAAAGCACACCCTGTTCCCCTACCTTTCTCCAAAAAAAACCACACAGTGAAAATGCTAAGGTTACAAGTTCTCCAAATATAAGAAACACCCCTCCAACTGCAATGTGCCCTGCTCTATATAGAATCTATTCTCCTGCCTTTAGCTGCGTAACCACACGCTCTTTCTCCAGAGGGCCCGTGCCCTGCTATACTATTACAGTGCTGCCTTTTGCCCTGTTCATTCCACATACAGCCTCAGGCCTTGCTTATTCTATTGACTATGCTCCACTGCATACAAGGGTAATACTTACAAGAGCTTCTGTTCTTCTCCCTCAATGGTACCCAGCTTCCTCACACGTTAATTAACTTACTTTTGCAGCACAGCAATGGCAGTACATGTTATCATTTCTACAGTAGCAGAACTATGAGACTGGGGCTAAAACTATTAATGTAAATGTCTGGTAAATAACATGTACTGGATTGTTGTCAAGAGTTCTTAGCATTACATGGCTTTTCACATGTTCAAAGCGTAATTTCCATTAACTTCAAATACAGCTGTAAGGACAGCATAGCAACACTAAATGAAAATGATAAACATACTTTTCTGGAGTTTCACGGTGGCTATTGAGAAGCTGGGGAAAATTTAACATCAAACTAGAAAAAACTCGACTCGCACCATTACCCACAGCTGGGCTGCTGCACGAGAGCTCAGCCATCTGCTGAGCTATTCCCAGGTGTCCCTCCTGGAGCAGAAAACAAGCGTCGATCAGCTGCCAACAGTTTGGGTCAGCCAGTGTGCCCACCACAGGAGCAATCCCAAGCAAACACTTGGTAGGCTGCAGTGTTTAGGGGTCTCATCAGTTTAGACTTCTTCACTTGTTTTGGCAGACTGCAGAGGCACCTCTAGACCGGTGTTCGGCTTTCTTAACTGCCTAAGCAGACAAGCAGGCATGTTGGGACTCGCAGTATGTCTTCACATCATTAAGCATTGTTCAAGTTTGTTCCAGCTGCTAGGAGCTGGTTGCCTCTTCTGTTTTCTTCTAAGCAGAGGCCTGATACTGCCTTGCCCTCCTTAAACGTCAACTCCGCATCCAACAGTCTAATCTTATTATTGTTTATGCAATCCCTTGCCTTACCTATAATTTAATACCAACCTCTGCGAGGGAAAAAAAGCCTGACTCTCCCTGCACTACTCTAACTGTGGTAAGGATCCTTTGGATCCCCTCCCTCAGCACTGAGCCCTGCCAGCTCTCGCCCAGCCTGCCTGCGTGCCCTGCTCCGCTGCCCTTTTTGCCTCACGTAACCTACACAGAGCTCAGGTACAGCCTGCCACCTCTTAACAAATGGTTTTTGTCATCTCTAAGTAGGACAAGCTTTAAGACAGAAAAGGGAATGACCGCTTCCTAAAACTACTTGAAATGCTAAAATAAGAAATAACCCTTTCAACACACCAAGCTGTTGCTTGTTTAATCTGCAATGCAATGTGTTTACAAGATACTTTGTTTTTTGAAGGACAGTGCTTGAAGGCTTAAATCAAGGCACAGAGGGCTGTTCTTTGGTGATTCCTGAACCGTGAACAATGTTCCTTCAGACCTTTGTGACAAATAAATGGCTGCTCTAACACAGGAATACTTTTGCATCTTTATAACGAAGCAGTAATATAATTTATTAATCCATTTTACGTTTAAAACACTCTCATTTTGTCCTTACTGCTGAAGTTGGTTATCACTGCTCCTTTGTCAGGCGAGACAAAGCAGCTGTGGTTGGTATTTCTGGCCAGGGCTGTAACGGATTGGGTATCTGCTGAGGGGCTCCAGCACTACCAGTCTGCTGAAGTTGCAATGTCAGCACATGTAGAGGCACCCATTTGTATCCAGTTATTGTAAGAGGCTCCCAGATTCAGGGCTGCTATGGATGTTCAGACCCTTGGGGCTGTCTGGGTGTGAACACCCTGGGATGATGGGTTTTACTGGGTGGCTGGACAGAAGTTTCCTTCAGTCTCTCTGCAGTGGGAAGGTCAGAGCTACCCCAAATAAGGCCACAAAAACTGGGCTTTTAAAACCCCAGAGCCTGGATAAGTCAGGAAGTATCTTTTCAAATCCAGGGAGACCCAGGGCTCCCACTGGGATCAAAGTACACCTGATTTTTTTGTCTAGCCCAAACCAGGCCTTGCTTATATTGGGAAGACTGAATGGTTCAAACTGTGAGCTGTGTACTCTGCCCACAGGACGCTGACTGAGGAGCTGGGCAGCAAAATGCATGTGCATAGCCTGGTATCATGTCCACCCTCATCACCAAGTCACAGGGGACTTGCAAGTGGATTTCTTTGAATTTATGCTCCCAAGACTTCCCTTTTGCATTCAAGGGTGTGTGGGGGGGGAAAGAATCACTGAGCCTAAGGAAAAGCAGAAGATCAGCTCTGCTGCCGAGCGATACTGAGACGCACTCAGATATGCAAGAGACAAGTTTGTGTTCAAGTTGTTTATCCTGAATGAATATTGAATTATTTCCTTGGGAATGTTTCGCTTGATAGGAGAGACTGACAAAGCATCATCCCGAATGCCCAATTTTCAAGACACTTCTTTACAGCTAGGTTACTGCCGGTTGGGCTGTTTATTCATGAAACCTGAGACTCTCTGCGGATAATTTACGGCTCTTGCCTCCCCTGTGCCTTGCTGGCTACGTTAGGTAGTTCGCTGGCTTCAGTGAATGCCATTTGCAGGTGCGAATTGTATGAGCAGCCTGAGCTCACTAACTTGAAGAATTTATGTGGGTGATTCCCTGTCAATAGGTTGTATTGCTTAGCATCGAAGGAAATCCAGAGAATGGATGCTGGGGAAGAAATACATACACATTCTCACATTCTTTCATCATGATATCATAGCACGTACAAGCTATGCTCAAGGCTCGGACTGTACGGATGAATATCCTGCAGGGTAGAGACTCTGTGGCTCATACTGCTTATACAACCAAATACCTTTCTTCCTAGCTGCTCCTCAGTCTGAACAGAAGACTTCCCTCTGCAGTTGAATGCTCTACAAAAGATTACTGTGATTAAGTGACACTCCTGAGCAGATGCCCTGTGGTTCCTAGTACCAACAATATGCATCTTCTCTCTGTAGTTTCTTGCTGCACGCATCAAATAATAAATTCATCTGAGTTGTTTACAGAATCAGACTTTTCTGTATTTCAGTTCTCTCTTTCCTTGGAGATAGTGGAGGAATAAGGCAGATTAATATCACATTACTACAAAAACCTGAGTTAGTCTTGAGATTCTTCTTTCGCTGAGTTTCTTTCCAACGAAAAGTGCCTGCATCTTGCTATATCCCAGTCATTTGCCTGCCTGTAACAAAACCTCTAAACTCAGTATTGGAAATACAGAGAAGCATTCACATTAAGTAATGGAGTAAATGGTGAGGAAAGTTTCCATTGCAAAGCTGAGTTTGAAGTTTTAGTCCATGATTTCTCATTATGGCTCACCAGTAGAGAAAGTCTTGTGTAACAGACAAGTTTCCTTGGTATGTGCATTTCTTACTGTCCCCTTCCCTAACACTTGAAATTACCTCTCATGCCTAAGATTGGAAAAGTTTATCATGTTTCCCAGCCTTTCAAACATACACATTATCTAGAAGCTATTCTGTTTTCTAAATCAAATTCCACCCTAATCTAGTGGCTGAGGAGGCTCTGCATCTGCCAGATGAAGTACACAAAGCAGCACAGGTTGTCACTAATGACATTCAAGCTACACTCTGTTCTCTTGTTTAGTCAGGGAAACTAGTAGTACTCTTTCACAGGCCACAGGAGTTTAGACTAGATGGGAGCAAAACAAGGAATGAGGTAGATGGAAGCACAGGAAACCTATTGGAAAGCTCTCTCCCGAAGACAGGGAAGGGATGTGTCTTTTTGTCTCCACGGCATCACTTTACTAAGCTCACTGATGGGTTTATGCATCTGATTTACACTGAGGCAAATTGTCTCATGTCTAGACTTTTGAGAGAGGTAAAGCAAAAGGAAATGGGACAGCACATGCACCTGAAATTTTGGTAACAAATCTGTTTGAATCCAGTTTCCTCATCAGCCAAATAATTAGTGGCTGGCTCCACATAGTGGTTTCTCATGTAATTCCACTGAGTAGGGGTTTGGTATTAGGTATTTTCTCTCTCAAAATAGCATTGCATTAGTTTTCCAGTGAGGTGCCATTTGCAAGCCTGAACCGTCTCGCAGCCTTTGCAAGCCTCTGAACAGTAGAACAGTGAAAGCAGGCTGGAGTCCTTCTGGCCATGCCAGTCCCACTTGCGGCTGGAGAGATTGGGGATTAGAAAGATGGCTGTGTTCTCATGTACAGCACTGAGTGTGGTATCAGGTGTCTGCAGAGATAGGGATAGCATAACAGTGGCTGAGCTTGCCTTCTATTACCTTAAGGGTGCACTGAGGTTTCTTAAAGAAAAAAACATCAGAAAGATAAATGTATGGAAATATTATACCAACCCAAGTCAGTGTCTGGCACTTAAGAAATAACCACGCACATCCCACGACCTTGGCTTAGAAGTCTTATGGCAGGCAAGTTTTTGACACATGGTTATGGAAAAGTACTCTGCCAATCAAAACTCCTACTTCATTTCCCCCTCTGGAGCCTTCTTTCTGGTAGGAAAAATCTCACAAAAAATTTAAAACCTCTTTTCTGCTGAAACTCTTATTTTCCTCAACTCTCAGCTATTTAGCAGTGATCTGAGACATACAAACTTATCCCTCATGCTCCTTCAGTCCTAGAAGCATGGCGACATTGTATCAAGCATTTCTCTGGGTGTCAAAGAGAGCATACATGCTGATGAGATGTAGCTGCTCTACCTGGCTACAATGCCAATGATACTCCTGTGAAACATCTTTCAGAGGCCAAACTACCTATCCTCTCATTCAACTCATGTTTTAGAAATGAGCCATTTTTAAAGTGGAGGACTAAAAGCAGAAGGAAAAGGCACGTGCTTGTTTCCATTCCCAGCCTCCAGCTTCGCAGCTGACCCTTTTTCTGCACAGCGCCTGCCTGTTGCTCAGCCAAAGCCCCGAGTTATGACAGGGCTGCCGCACAGCACCATGTGCAGTTTGCTAGAGCTGAATTCCGGAGCTTCAGAAGAATCCTCTGGCAAAGGAAAAAGGCTAAAGGGACTCTCAGATCTTGCTGTTTGTTTGCTTGTTTCTGCAAAGCCCTTGCCAATATTTATTTGCCCATCTGAAAGTGAGGATTAATTTTCAGCACCAAGTGAGGATTTTTAAAGCTATGGCAAGTCTGCTGAAAGTATCTTATTTCAGAAGAAGTTATGGTGAATGAGATGTTTCACGGTAAAGCCCTTGTGTGCTGCACACAGCTGTGTGATTTCGTATCACTTCGTTAAGCTATGACCCCCGGTGCTACGCAGAGGCTTTGATTTCAGTTGTGTAAGCATCTGTGTCAGCCTGAGAGGAAACCAGGCTGATCCACACAAATAATGCTGGACTTGTGCACTGTAAAAAGCATGGCTAAACTCTAATCAGAAACTTTCTGACACTTCTTAACAGCAAGATGGGTTCCTGTCTGCTTCCAATTTTGCCATGTGATCTCTCTGCAGGACGTGCGGGGTTAACATGTAGCTTTCCATTAAAACATAATTCAATAACTGGTAGCAATCATCATTTCTGGGAACCGTATGTGCTGCTGGGACCAGCCAGTGAGAACGGGGACTCTGATTCTCCTTTGAAGGTGTCAGCAGATGTGACTTCAGCTGCTGAGTCTTCAGCTTACAGCAAAGACATGCTGTCTTGCACCAAATGTCCTGCTGTTTCTGGCAAGCTCTGTCTCACGATGCAGTGACGGCAAGTCTGTGCGTGCAGTGAGTAGGCTCTTCTTTGGCCTGTCTCTGCATGGACCAGTTGTAAAAATAAACATGGCGATGCACAGGTGTTTAAGAGGGCAGTGGGGGAAAGCAGAGAGGAGAGAGAAGAGACTCCTCCTTCCTGAGGATGTATATATAGTGTATAAAGGCAAGCTCAGTAAAGATCTTATGGGGTGGGATGAAATCTCGTCTGACTACATCGTGTTAACACATTCACTAAATAGCGCTTGCTCTCTGGCTGTCTGGCTTGCACAGCAAGACCATGGTATGCAAACAGGTGCTGTATGTGTGCATGGCCATGGAGTGGGACCTCAGGCTCTGAGATGTAAGGAATTGTATTCGTCAACAGATCAAGCAGCAAGCAACAGAATGGCGACCTGATGCCACACAGGATGAATAACTGACATGGTTAATGTGTACATGTGCACATGCATCTGGATACTACTCTTTCAAGCTCTTATCTCTACCACTGTGATTTTTGATTATCCATTCTGCCTCAGTTGAGGAGCAGATGGGGATGCTTAGCACTTGCATTTTCTATTGATAGAAGTAAGATGCCCTAAGTATGTGCATGAAGCATCCCAAACATGTATTCCTACAGCAAATCAGATTTTTAGAACCCCATCTTTTTAAAGACAGCTAACGATAAAAGCTGTATACTCAGTTGAGCCATTATTTAGCTCTGTCAAAGTTTCAGGGAATGCAGGTGTGCAGTCTTAAGCTTTCTATCGCTACATACGTCCCTCACTATTCATTGAATTTCAACAGGACCACTCTTTCCAGAAACCAGCCTGACTTGCTAACAAAAGAGAAAGAAAGGTGAGGTTATAGTGCAACACTCACTCTCTAGTCACATCCTTTCAATTCATTGAAACAGAGGCTATGCAAACTTCAACAAAGCAAAAATAATTTCTTCCAGGTATTTCTAGAGTCATGGCTAGCATTTAGAATGCTGTTGCCAGAAGAAACTAAGAACCTGTATGGTTTTATTTAATCTTTGGTCTACAAATCTATGTTAAAATGCTCAACACAGTCTAATGTATACGTAAGTGCTGTGATAGGTGGGTTGGCAAAATGCAGCCTTGAATCTGCACAGCCCTCAGCTGCAGGAGTGTGTGCAGAGTCCATGTGAGAAGCTGGATTTGTTCTAGTCGCCAGCAGGCCAATCGTGGGAACTTAAACTCTCCATGCTGTTGTTGAAAACGTGCCTCAACACCACACTACTTATTTGGCATCATCTGTTAGTGGGGACTGGTACTGCACTCCTGGTGCTCACGCTCCGAGGTCGGCAAAGTCTGTGAGCCAACTACTTTACACCAGCTGGTCTTGGGGAGAATTTTCCCTGGCAGTTTTTTCCTTCAATACATGCAAGCCTTCTTTTGAAATTCTCAGGGCTGTTCTGACATTGTGCAAACCCACAGTTCATGTTAGATCAGCTATGCCCTGCAACGGCAGAAAATTAAAGCTGCTGCTGTGGGACAGCTGTGCACACTACTTGCTTTCAAAGATTGCTGAGAGCACTCGCTACTTTTTTCTTAATAGTGATGCTTCCAAATGTGTGCTGCCAATGCAGTAGTGAATGTTTTCTGCACCCATCTAGTGCTGACAGAAGGGCTGCATTCTGATGAGTTTGCAGAGGGAGGCATGCGATTCTGTCAGTGAAGCCATCAAAACAAGCCCTCTGCTCAGAGTGCCCATATCTTGTTAGCAAGGACATCCACACATCCACCTGCACAGAGATAAGTGCTTCAAATAAAATTTGGGTTAACTCTCAATTAAAAATGTAGATGCTGAACCTTTTTCTTCCCCTGAAATGCCAGGTTGGCAATATCACTGGACCTGGGGGCAGACAAAATGCTCCTTTGATGAAGGATCTATTCTTGGCTGTGTGACAGACCCCCTAGGGAGCCTGCCACAAGTCACTTCAGGCAACGTTTCCATAACATCTTGCCCTGGCTCATGTCTCCTTACTGTCATTGACTTCCGCTTGCACAGGAGTAAACCACTTCTAGGTACTTCTGAGAAGCCTGCGCTTAACCCTTCCGAAGCCTTGAGCTTGACATGCTTCGCACTGACTGCAAAGCTACCCTTCCTCTCTTTCTCTCTCTCCGTATGTCACACCTGCCATAGAAGTGAAGATGTGGAATCCCATCCACATACCTGTTCTGAAGCTAAATTAATGTTTGCAAAGCATGAAGATCCTCAGTTATATAAGTTTACAGTATTTCTAATAACTCGGAGCTTCTTTGGCTGCAGACCTGTCAAAAGAGTGCAGAAAGATGGGGTGGGCAGATGCACACTCAGGGAGATGGATACCTCTGCTGAGTTTTCACCCGCTGCCTCTTTTATCTTGGTCAGTGCTGTTCCACTAGTTGCCTGTTACACGAGCTAAGCCAAGCGCTGCTCTGATGTATATCCTATTGTTCAGAAAGCATAGGGCCAGCCTTGGTAATTCTGCTGGCCAGTGCTTCAGGGAAAACTGGTGGTATAACTCATCAAACGAACTGAGTCATTCTCCATGTACTTCCTAGAAGGATTATGACTGGTGCTAATTGCTTGTAATGAACAGGCATCCATCTTTTCCAAAAGATTAACTTCCATTGCATGGGGGTGAGGTAATCTGCATAGGTTTGTATCATACTCCCTGCGTATGCCCAGCTCAATTTTAAGATGGATCTCCTTCCCCAGAAAAGCTCATAAAATGCCTAGCTCTTGTCTTTATTTCTAAAGCCCCACTGGTTTTGTTAGACAAATGCATGGCTACAGCAAAAGATTATTTCGTGCATAACATGCAAAGCGCTAGGCTTGATAGCCCTTGGAGCAGAGACAGAGCTCTGTTGGCATGGAAGGAAGCTGTTCTGGGGGTGGAGGTGAGAGTCCTGTGTACCATCAGAAAGGCCACTGCACAAACATGGGAGAACTGCAAACCCTGACGGTACATAAGGAATAAATTAATGCACACCCTCGCTTGTTCTGGCCATCCTTCCTCCTGAGCACTGCCCTGATACACGTAAGGACAAGTGTTCTTTGATGCACCCGTCTTGGGCGGGACCTTCTGCTAACATAAAACAGGAAGGTTGGCGTGACTTCTGAAGCTCCTGATCTCCTTCTTAGGGCGCCAAAAGCCAGCAGCTACCACACATTCGCATACTCACTGCCCACCTCTCCTGCAGCGTCCCACGGAGTGGAGGCTGAGGCACAACTCTCGGAGTGCTTTTGCAGTCCATTGTGGTGCTCAGCGCTGGTTTGTTGCGGAGGAAAGGGCAGGAGAAAGAAGCAGCCGGTGCTGGTCACAGGCACAGAGAGGCTGTAGATGCCATGCACGGATGTTTGGTGTGGCCGGAGGCAGTTACTGATGGCTGCAGACCTGCATGCCCGAGTACCTTATCAAATTATACTTGGACCTACATCCCCGTCGGTAATCAAGGCTCTGCCGGCAGTTCCAATTACAAACTCTCTTTATCACAGGTTAATAACTAAGCTGTAAGCACTCAGTCTACAGCAGCACACTGTGGCAGCAGTCTTGAACATTTTGTTCTCAAAGCATGTGTTACTTCTACGGGGCTTTTTTTGAAAAACAGAGATTGCGAATAGTAAGAGAAACAATTAAAAAACCCAGGGATACACTCAGAAGTTCCCTAGGCTCATAAAATGGAACTCTGATGTGCTTTACGAAAGTTATTTCAGTATTTTTGCATTTTCAGTTTAAAAATGTTATTTATCATTCACTGACCGGTTGCTGTGTATTTCAGTATTATGACGTGCTTCTCTGTTATCACAATGGTCTGACAGTAAAGTCAGACTAAGAAAAAAAGAGTTAGTAGATCAGCTGTCACGTGTTGCCATTTCTGTCGAGTCTAGTTTTGAAAAGTGCCTACACATTTACCAGGCAGACTGACTTTCACATAGCAAGTAAGGTGATCCATCTTGCCCCCCGGCCTTCCTCTCGCTTGCTGGGCGGTTTGTGCCTCCGCTCACACGAGCCCTGGAAGGCGGGGGACAGAAGCTGCGCACCAGCATATGCAAGCAGTTGCGATTATTTCAGCAGCCTGTCTTACTGACAGTCATTTGTGGCCACCGCTTTTCCATCCTGAGAGATTAAGCATGGAAGGTGATACGAGGCATTTCTGCAGCCGTGTAGACACACAGAGACACAAGTGTCCTTCTCTGCACGAAGGATCAGGGCTAAAGTATTTAAAGGATCAACCTAATAAGCTTTGGAGATTCCCGAAGTTATAGTGTCTCTAGAACATGCTTATTTTTCCACTCCTAGGAAGTGTTGTAGCAATTACAGAGAGAGGTTTGTATTCAAACTAGGGAACACAGACTTCAGTTCGTGCTGAATTTCAGTATTTGCCTAAAACATTTAACAGGAATAAAATAACATTAGTGTTTTTTCAACCGGATTCTGTAATAGCAGTGGCATCTAATTAGTTCCCGTCACCAGAGGGCAATGGAGGACAAGCTGATCTTTAGAAAGCACGGGCCCTATCGCTTCAGTGAAACCAGTGACTATTAACAAAGCCAATGGGACTGCGACTTCCCTCTTGTTGGTACAAAACGAGCAACTCCGGCGTGAGCAAATAGCGACTGGGGCCCTGGGCTTGCCCCATGCAGAGCTGCAGGCTGAGGGGCATCTCCTCACTTTTTCCCCACAGCCGTGCACACCTCTGAGGACAAGCCTGAGCACAAATCCGGAACGTGACTAAATGTGCTTTGGGGATTGCCATGCAGCCATCACAGGTGGCTCCTGAGGTACCAACAACTCACCGACAAGAAAATGCCAATACTTGGCAATCAGCCTCTCGGCTCCCGAAGCGCGGCGCAGTGGGTTGTTTCAGAAGACAGAGTGCAAGAGGGGCAAAAAAAGCGCCCGGTGGCCTTCCTCCTGGAATGACCTGAGCAAGGGGCCGGGGGGCAAATTTGAGCTAGCAGTCCATGGCTCCCCAGCCCACACCAGCTCTCGTAACACACCTGCAGTGTACATGGAGACTACGAGGCTCCTGTAGGCTCCAGCAGTTTCCTTCTAATTCCTAGCCTGATTCATTAAATTCATTTCTATGTTAAATACAGGCTCAGAGGTTTATAGCAGGAGAGGATTTTCTGAGACTGCCTCACTTGACTGAAGGGTACCTCTTCAGATTACCAAGGGAATAAAACGAATCAGCCTGGAAACAGTGTGAAAAGTACTCACCTTGTCTGGTGCCAAAATGGCAAATACATTTCAGCTAGCAGAAACAGATATCATCCATTCGAATCAAACAACAAGGCTTTCTATGTGTTATGAACACTTTGCTTTTAAATGGGAGGGAGCAGGCCAAGGGGTCTCTTATCACCATAAAAGAGCAATGCTCATTTATAAACTATGACTGTGGCAAATTTATGCCCCATGTTAGATCTCCAAGGCTATGAGATCATGGACTTCAATTAGAGAGTGAATAGTGCTGTGTAACAGTCAAAGGCCTTTCAGTCTAAGGCAGGTTTTCTTGTGCTTTTCAAGCAGGGTCAGCTCAACACCCTAATAATAATGTTCCAGGTTATATCAGGCAATGGTTTAATTTGGATCATATTCTACTACCTCGTTTTTCCTTTAGATGTGTATTTTTTTATTCTAGTTCTCACTTCATTCTTGCAATATGCTAGACAAATACAACAGCCAAGTGAAAGAGGGAGAGCAATGGGGTGTATTAATTTATGTGCTGTTTTAGATGTAAAGCCTTGTCAGCTCATCACAGATTCCAAAGGTGGCACGTATACCTTGCCGAAAACGCTAACTCATTCATTTCTCTTTAAAAGCCAGGTGGTCTTCAAAAAATGAGTACTGGAAGTTGTCACATAGACATGGTTGTGGATCACGGGAGAGAAAAGGAAATTCCTTAAAGCTCTTATAGAGAATGCTTCCAAGTTGTCCGTGGAGTTTAAAATAAAGATGATCTGACATGAATTCATGACTTGTGTTGATACCAGGACATGCCTTAAAACAAAATGCATCCCATTCTCTATCCTGGATAAATTGCCTTATTCTTCTCAAAGCCTATAATCTGGAAAGACACAATTTCTTATGAGTACTACACCCTTAAATTTTTTTAGTAATCAATAGAACAGACTCAATATTACAAAAAGCAGGGATTAAACAAACCAATGTATTTGTTAGGTTACCTGATTTTTTTGCACTGATCTGAACACTTTCACTAGTGTGCTTTTAGCAGGAGAACAATTTCAAGAAAGCCAAATTTTAATTTATTTTTAAACTTAATTTTTGCATTTTAAACCAAAATAAATTTCTTCCCCAAGTAGAAGTAGTGTTTTAATTTCAAATTAGAAAAAAGCTTGGAATATTTTTTTTTTTTTCCCATTTGGTCCTTCCACTCCCCTTTGGGGAAAGGTGGGATTTAAAGTGACAGGTAAAACCAGAACCAATATCTTAAAATAATACTAAGTTAGCAAATGCCAAAAATGAAATGATGAGTGAGAAATAAAACTACAATAATGCCCATCGGAAATTAAAAAGGGATACATTTCCAAAATGACCCAAAATGCTTTTGTTTAGTTTTGAATTAGCATAAAATCATGAATGATACCGAAACAACACAACTTGAAGTATATTCCAATATCCTCTGCCCATGGTCACGCTCTCCTTATTTCATGCTATGAGTATTTTTTAAGAGAACACTGCTTATACAATCATGCCCACGTATGGTAATGTGCACACAGCTCTAACCACCAGGGAAACTAAGCACGATTTATATGTTGATGTACTTGAAAATTAAGACGGTGGAAATGCTACTTCCCTACCTGCAACTCCAGGTTTTTGCAGGTAGTCCCTCTCCCATCATTTTATTTATTGCTCTATATATTTTCTCCAGTCATTTTTCTGTTAGACTAGCTGAGCAAGGCTTCTTAAAGGAACAGTACCAGTCAGAGAAAATGGACCAAAACTTGCCTCTTGGTCCTCCTCTTGGACAACACTGCCTGCTTCCCTCAACTCCTCAGTCCTTACGAAATACAGCTGCATCAGCTCCTGTGCACTGATGCTTTTCCACAGCAGCAGCAAGGAAAACCTCTGTGCACTTCCGTTGTCTCCGCGGGCACTGCAGCAATTTGCAGAAGCGGTGAACTGGCCTTGTGAGATGGGTCACACCACGCGGCTTGGCCACTTGGGCTGTTCCTGGTCAGAAACAGCAGCTCCTGCGTGAAGCGCTTCTATGTAGCTCCCACCAGTCCCCAGGGGAGACACCATTTTTCAGGCAAGTGGGGCAGCCAGGATTGCAAAGGAGAACGTTATCAAACAGGTTAGGGGGTTGCAAGTCTGTCTGGGGTTTGTGACAGATTTGAGAGCAGGAACTAAGTTTGTCATTGACAGATAGACTTTTGATTCTTTCTCGCTTGGTCCTAGTGCTCTGAAGGTGTCATGGTGCCTGTGTCACTGGCAAAGATTGCATTGCATAAGGCACCAGGAAGCAGAGGAGAGCAAGGACAGGAGCAGTTTGCACATTCCATTGATTGCACAAATAAGAACCAGGCCGCTGAGGTCCAAGGAAGTGAAGTGTGTAGCACTGATTAGGAATAGGCAGAAATGGGACATGTTCTGTTTCATATGGATACAACATGTACAGTTTCCCACAAGCATCTCGTTCCTCCTCAGGAAAATAACTAATGGATTTTAGGAGCTGAGGGGGATTTTTCTGTCTGGAGGGGTGCAGGAGTGCTGTGGAATGGAAGGAAATGTGATTGCCATGCGCAGCAGGGAGAAGTGCTACACGCTCATGTCAGAGGGCCCGAATCTCAATGGAAGATATTTATAACTCTGCCTCTGAAGAAGATGAAAGTAGTTCTTATGCTGAGAAAGGGAACAAAGAGTGTTACCTAAAAATAAACGTCCCAAGTCAATGCCACCTATTTCTACACTCCCTGTTTCAGGGCTGGCTAAATGAACTATATCGAGAAACATTTGGGTTGTTCAGAGAGTAATAAGGCCATTCTGGATTTGGAATGGATTTTACTCTCAAACCCTGCTAATTTATGAGCGGTTTTCTGTACTCCGCAATACCATCTCTCACCGAGTTGAGAAAGGCAATTCAGTCAGCACAAGGGTGTTAGCTGATCCAGACAGTGACCAGGGTAAGGTGACCGATGAAAGTACACATTAATTGCACTCCCACATTGCTTGGTTTAATTCCTGCCAGCCTCCACACGAGCATTACCAGGTCACGGTTTGAGCTAACACTCCCTCCCCACTTCCGTTTCCACCAGAAAACTCAGAGAGGTTTTCAAGCTGAAGACTGAAAACTACCCCCGACTGTGCTATGCTCATTCAAGAATTTTAAAACACTCTCCAAAGGACTCTGCAGAGTTTTACAGACCTCCTGATTTGTAAGCTATCGCACCCACCTGGGGTGCAGAGCCGCTGCTGAGCAGTGGAGCTGAAGAACTCTCTCAGATCTCTCTGTTTGACCATGGAGCAGTCTGCGCTTAGAAGGGGTGCAAATTAAAAACAACCAACCAACCCCATATACAATATCCCTTTTCTCCTGGTCACTGTAGATTCAGGAGGTAAATGGCTGACAGCAGGTCATTACTGCAGATCACTTCTGTCCTGGCTTGATTTCAGAGAACTCCCGCCCAAGCAACCAGCCTGCCTAGACTAAGCAAGCCTGATTTGGAGCTTGTTTCCTCTCCAGGAGGAACAGCTGGGCCATGGTGTCTCCTTCCTTCTCTACTGGTGCCATCCCATAGAGATGCCAGCTGCTCCCTCCTTGCAGGTATACATCTCTGTTCTGTAGTGCCTTAGGGCCTTCATTTCTATAAAGGTCTTCATTCTATAAAGCCCTTTCAAAAAGGCTGTCCTTAATAAGCCCAGCTGTAGGAAAACTGGATTTTGAAGTGGATGCAGAGTCTCCACCTGAGAGCTTTCAGACCGTGCCTTTCACGTGTCTCTGCTCGGCAGGCAGGCAAGCGAGCGGGCGTAGAGCGGGCAATACGCCTTAGACCTGAGTTCAGAAACCACCTCTGCGCTCAGTGCCAGCCGGTCAGAAACGTACAAACAGCGACTGAACATGCAGTCTAACCAGTGCGGTGGCCAGCTGGCAAACCAACCCCATGCGTACGCGTCCACTGCCTGTCCCAGGTGGGCTCCCCTCCCGGCCCTCCATACCACAGGGGAGAGGGCACCGGCAGACACGCGGTCGCAACCGGTGCCGCGACACGGGGCTGTGCCCTGCCTGTGGGGCCTTGTCACGGGCCGGGGAGGGAGCAGCCCGCACTGAGGCGTGGCGTGACGCCTGAGCCGTGGTCCGAGAGCGCGTAGCCAGCGCGCACAGAGCCTCCCCTGGTGACAAGAGTCTGCCAAGTACGGAGGGGCCTCGGCAGGGTCTTTGTCATCAGAACGGAAAACACACGCGGTCTGGCTTGCTTGCTGGGCTCTTTGGGAGGAAACAGACGAGCGGAGCTGTGTTTCTTCTGTGGCACATCCACAGACGCAGACGGGAAAGGCTGAGCTGGACGTGGTGAGCGCGGCGGAGGAGAGGGCGAACGGATAAGGTGGAGACTTGGGCGTCAGGAAAAACCCCGGCTGCTTTATCGCTGTTCATGGCAGTGCTTTCGTTTTGAAATCTTAATGTTACCCGTAATGTCCTGTTGAGAGCGACAGAAAGCAATTCAGAGCAGAAATTGTTACATGTATACATACCTAAATACAAGAGCCGCAATCTGAGGCGGGTAAGCTGGACTCTTTTACATTGAAGTTTTGCACTTCTGAGTATAAAACCTTGGACGTCACAGTCTGAGGCTGAAAAACAGCAATGTGCAGAACCAGCAACCACTTTAAAAAACCGCTGATGAGACTGTGTCTCACGTGCACTGAAATGCAGTGACCATTCATTAATGATGCAGGCGTGCCACAAAAGCGTGTAAGAATATCTGTTTTGACCAAGGAAGGAAGTGAAGAAATGTTTACAAATCCTTTCAGGGCAATAACCATAAATAACAAGTAACCAGTGACAGGAGCAACTGCTGCTGTAATATTGCTGTCATTTGTTGTGCGTGCATCAGCAGGCGCTCTGACTGTTGGAGGAGAGAAATATGTTGCCAAGCAACACAAGACCCTGGCCAGGGGACCCCCTCCCCTGCCCGGGAGCAGACAAATCTTCCCAGGCCTCCCGGCCTTAACGGCCAAGCCACTCCAAAAGCAAAGCCGCATCCATCAGGGGAGAGCGGGCACGGGCGCAGCGAGCGAGCAGGAGAGGGGATGAGGGCAGAGCCTCTAATTGGTGAGGAGAGGCTGCGGAGACCGAGAGGAGAAACGGCAGTCGTGCCGGTGAGGGATACAGGGAGGAGCGGAGGGGACAGACAGAAGCCAAGCCAGGATGAAGCAGCTGACCTGGGAGCGCGGCTGACCTGACAGCGCTGGGATCAAACCCCGCTCCAGCGTGGAAGGGCTATACCTGACTGGGGCTGCCCCAGCTGGAGAGAGAGATGGGGAAGCGTGGTAGAAGGAAGACACTCTCCAGGGTTGTTTTTCTCTTTTCAAAACAGGCCCATGTAAATATGGCAGTCACAATATCAGCTGCTTACGTTTTTTTTCTTGAGGGAGTTGGCATCTAGGTCCCTGCGTGCTCTGCGACCTGCCAGATGGGAGGAGGGTGCAGAGTCTGGAATTCAAAGCTGAAAGGCAGCAGCCAGGTACCCGCTCTGGTTCCTGTCTCTGCCATTAACCTCCTCTGTTAGCGCGGCCAAGTCACGCAAGACTTTCAAATGAATCTCAAGGAACTGGGCATCCCACCTGATAGAAATTTGGGAGCAGCTGAGTGCATAACTACAGCAGCCACCTTGGAAAACTGTCAGTTTTTCAGTTATGACAATGACTGGGGCTGCTACGTTCCCCTGGTAGCTGGAGTCAAGCAAGCATCACTCTGACACCGAGAGCCAACATTTACCAATAATGCCTCTGAAAAGTTGAACACGCAGGCGATAAGTAATGGCACACAGTGGTGACTGTAACGCAAGCCGCGCTGCAGGGCTGGCCAGGCTGGAGGGCCTGGCTCGCCAGCTACCTGAGTGAATGCTGAGATATGCTTCATCGCCTAAAGGTGTCAAATATGGCTGAACATGATCACAATTTACCTCCTACGTCCTAAGCATAGCTGATTTCCACAAAGATGAAATTAAACTTCCTTCTGTGTGGATGAAAAGACTCCCTCAAGCTGAAGTGGTTCACTAATTAAAATAGATCTTTGTCCAAGGCTAGCAAAGTTAAAAAATGGCAAGTGCTGTATTGTCACAAATCTGCTAGGTGTTGTGAAGGGAGACAAGAGATGTACAACCAACATGTCTTCAAATCTCGTGCAGAATCTCCATTAATCCCATGCATTCTAGGTATCAGAGCAGTCACGCTGTCCCAGGGATCTGCTTCCAGCTGGTCAATAGTAACAGGAAAATCTTTAAACCTCCTTTTGATCCAGACATAAGCAGTGCAGGATCTGCATCTCACAGAGCAGCCCCTCAGTCCTCCCAAGACCACCTGCTGCAAACCGGAGACACCGTACGCAGGGCCAGTGGGACTGCGCGGTGCAGGAAGCATCCTGATGTCTGGAAGCACCGCTGCCTCCCAGCTCCTGTCGCTGTTATTTGCTGCTGAAGTGCTGCCGGTTTGCATCACATGGGCAGTCAGGCAAGGTGGTCATACTGGTCCGCAGCAGCTTTAGCCTGTGAGCGAGGCGCGGAGCCTACGCCACACCGATTTCACAGAATCGCAGAATCACAGAACACTGGATATATTCCCCTGGCAGCTGGGGTCAAGCAAGCATCACTCTGACACCAAGACATTTCCAGTGAAATATATGAGAGTTCACATATGGTTTATATATTTCCATACAGTGAAGAATCTGGGAGAGTCGCTTCTAATCTTCAGGCATAAGCACATGCACTGACAAAAGAAACATCACTTTGCCTAAATCTCCTCAGACGTTACGGTACTGCAAGGCCCACCACATCCCGTCTCCAGGCTGGCAGCTTTTGCAGCACACACTGAGTGTCTCACGAGGGAAGTCAAAGGAAAGCATGGGGCAGAGCTTTGTGTACAGCATTTCCTCCTCGTCTTCCGCTGAATGGGAGAGGCAGGGTTTGCAGAGTTCCCTTCTTGTGTTAGGCTGTACCTCTTCTCTGCAGATTTACCGCTTGTTCCAGAAACATTTAGGTAAGTAGGAGGAGGAGGTCTGAGTCACGGGAGGTGAGAAATATTCGGCCTCTACCCAGCTGTATGCCCCAGGTATTCCCTGATCACCATACGCACACAGCTTTTTTACACGGCAATGCAGATGTGCTCGTGTGCGCGCCATTCTTCTGAACGGGTTCTGATAATCTCTCCCGGGCCATTGCACTTCTGAGCTCCTCAGAGCCGAGAACAGGTGAAGATATTTTAAGAAACAACCCACATTTTTTAACAGAAAAGCACCTTTTTAACAAAAAAACCTACACATACTGTAATTACATGAAGGTACTTATAATAATTTAGACTCCTCTTTTTGTTGCTACTTTGAAAGCCTGCTATGATTACAATGGCATATTCTGCAAGATTGGCACAATTTATGTCTTATAAACATTTGTAAAACTATATTATGCACTATCACAGTCCGGAACTGCATCTCAGATATGTTCTTGCAATGTCCAAAGTAAAAAAACCTAATGATACCCAAAGGCCACAAGGAAATCCAAGAGGCCCACTGGCACGCGGGAATTTCTGTGCATATAGCAACTCACACTAACACTGATGGGAGTTAAAGAACATCAATCTTTTGCACACCCAGATGAGAACGCTGTGAACCAATTCTTTCCTGACTTATATCCAACATTGACAGAGGTGACATAAGGCTGCAGAAGGTGCAGATCAGGGAAGAATCCAAACCTCTGTCCACTACTCTGTTTAATCCTTTTAAATCTGCGCTGACCCCACCATCAGACACAGTCTGATCTCATGCCACCATTGTCCAGAGGATCGAGACAGAAAATGAGGATGTGTTTTATCACTTGGTAACACTGCCAAAGCAGGAGACTCTAAACAACCAGACCTTAAAATGAACTGGATAAGATGGGCTGTTCATCCTTCCTCTGAGACCTCATTCAAAGTATATGTGAAACAACCGCAGGCATGGGTTACAACTGGTGTTGAGGACGTGGAAATAGGAACATATGAAGGAAGAAATGTATTTTCTTCCTCTTTCATCTCTTTCATAGTTCTGATAAATTTAAAGCCTGAGTACGACCCAGTGCCACACAGGCCCATGTTCTTTGTAATATATTGTTGAAAAGCAGAGTAAATTAATAAACCGCAGAGCTCACTGCTGTTACTGCTGTAGCTAAACCTCTTTTGATACTTGAGCTAGCCTCATACATTGTAATAGTCTTGATTTACCCTATGGACATTTCCAGTGAAATATATGAGAGTTCAGATATGGTTTCCCTTCCAGCCAGAGAAGCCTCTCTGTTCTTCAGAGCCTGTCTTCTAGAAGGTGTTTGAAAACAAAAGATGCTGCACTGCTACGTGTGACTGGCCTTTAAGGAGTTACACCCTGGCACAGACTGAAGACTGCCCTTTGCAAAGCTCTTTTCAGCTGTTCCAAAGATGAAAACTGAGCAGCTTTGGAGGTGTAACTCCATTAAAAGAGCTTATTTGATCAATCTGGTTTCACGCTTAAAATGCTTCTGGTCTCACTACCCCAACCATCTGCTCTCTCGTGACAGCAGTTCTGCCACCCAGCTGAGATTTGCCTTCGCTGCTCATCAACAGGAGCTTCCCTCCAGAGAGCAGAGCCAGCCTCTTTCGGAAGGTCTGCCGGGGACGCACAGGTCAGCAAGAGAGAAAATAATTTGCCTTAAACCCTGGGGCTATGCGGACGCCCAGCTCTGACACATGGCTGCTGCCTGAAACTAGCAAGTCCCGTCCCTACCCAATGCCTCAGTTTCTGCTGCTGCACATTAAAGTTCGAGAAACTTGTTTTCCCTGTAAAGCACACATACAAAGTACAGCACAGCAATAAGATACCATTGTTTCCAAATGGGAAAGACGTAAGTCTGGTAAGATACCACCCGTAGCTCTGACTTCACATTGCATTTCATTGCTGAGAGCTTCTGTTCTTGCTTTGGAGACATCTTTGGACAGCTGGGGAAAAGACATGCATTTACAACAGCAGAGATAAGCAAAGCACATATGAAATACGTGCAAGTGAAGGAAATGCAAAATCAAATTACATTAATCAGGAGCAAGCTGAGAAATCAAACACAGACAAGCTGTCAAAATGTCCTGACATAACTGGAGAAATCTTTTGCTTGATGCTGGCATCTATTTGCATATTGGGGCTTATACACATCATAAAACTCTGGGCATCTGAGGTATTACTGTACTTCCACAATGATAAATAAACCTGACCTTGTTTTGTATATGATCTGACTTTCTGTTCTGGGCTACACAGAGAGGAAGCGTAACATTGGCTGTGGACTATGCATGACTAAAAGCGTTCTAAATCTATGGCAACTACAAACTCTCTGCTACCAGTGGAAAGTGAACAGAGTTTTAAGCAGACTCTAACTCAGCCATAATGGACATATAACTTACAATATTTCTGTGAATGTAACCCCCTGCCCTAAACTGTAATCTTGCCTACTTTTAAGTCAATCTTAGCTGGATTTTGCATGACCATTGCCATTTTGAAATTCACATCCTTTGAATAAAGTCAGAAAAAACCCCATAACTTCAATGTCAGCTGGTCTTAAAATGTTTAGTCCTCATGGTTTTAACTTTTCAAATGACTGGCTCTGTCAGAGTTTTCCTTCACTTCCCTACATCAGCAGGGTGACAATGCTCTGAGCACTTCTGAGCCAGCCCCTAAAAACACAAAGACACTGTGTGATCAGAAAGCCAGCCCATACTACAACAAGAACTGCAATGAAAGCGCATAAATTGGCAATTAAAGAGTTACTAGGCACAAACATCCAACTACTGTTATTACAATATATCTACTCTTCTGATCTTTAGAAAGAACAATACACTGAATTAATACCCAAGAAACAACCTTTTAGAATTTGGCAAGGTAGAATAACTGATTTAAAGTCCTTTTTACATTACCCTTTCAAATTAGCAAATTTGGCTGAACTCAGTGAGATATCCCACTTTCACATCAGCTGGAGGCAAACGGACAGATAATCCTGGAGTCGCAACAAACATTACACCGGTTTTGTTCCAGTGGTCTTATGGGATCATAAAGGCTAATGCCATTAAGCTTCTTGTTAGTTAAGGCTAACAAGAGAAAAAAGTGTTCCTTGAGAGAGTCTGTCCCAGTTTGAGGACTGGGCATAAGCTATAGGAGGTGAACTCCAGGCAGTAAAATGAGGAGAGATATTTCTTTCTTTCTTTCTCAGTTGTTTTACCCGCTGAACTACCCTGAACGATCCCTTTCTGCATGCCGACTGCTTGCAAAGTGGCTGTCGTGCTGAAGTCGCGCATGCTCGTCGGAACCTGTAAATCCAGCGTGGGGACAGGACAAAGCTGCGCTTCCCCCTCGCGCCTCCTGCACCTCCTGCTCTCCAGTGGTGCTGCCAGTGACGGGCGCAGACCTCGCCGTGCCGGGCCCTGTGCAGACGCACAGCAAAAAGTCTTGGCCCCCAAAGAGGCTGCAGCTGAGATCTGAGACATGAAAGAGCAGCGGAATGCACAGAGGCAGGAAAGGCTGGTTTTGTTCTCCCTGCGCTTTCACACAGGCGAGAAGCAGGCCAGGCTGGCTGACTTATTTGAACGTTTCCAGGAATGAAAACCAGCCATAATTTTGCACTCTTGTTTTAAAAAGTTAGGCTGTTTTATTACCAGGGCAGACCTTTGTTCCAATGCTGAATAGCGCTGTAATTCTCGCTCCTGCTGCATTTCCTTGCTGCTCGCTCCAGCTCTCCCCTCGACACACGCCCTGCTCGCACACGGAAGCGGCTGGGAACATGGCTGGTGGCTTAGTTTTGCTCGCGGCTGTCTCTCTGCTTACCACTTTCCAGCAATGTAAGATCTGTGGGGTCGCGTGGCTGGGGCTTGGGGAGGTTTCCACCGGTTCTGAAGTACTGGAAATTGTTTTCTGATAAAGTGGCTGCTCTGTAAGTTTTACTTTCTGAGAACTCCTACGATTTTTCTCACCGGAGCATTGTTTACCCTCTCTGTAGTCAGAGGGGGAGTTGGCTCAGTGGGACAGATTACTTTGCCCTGTGGGAGAAACTGATTTGTTTGCAGTTCTGTTTTGTTCGCTGACTTCTTGGAATCGTACTGTTGTGAGAGTCTGCAACTAGTTGTAGAGTTACCCCAAAGCCGCATCATGTCTTGGTTTCGATTCTTATTTAGGCACCTATACAACTGAAAACCTCAAAAGTGAGAGTAAATTTGTGAAATCAAATACACCAATGCTGGACTGAAAGTGCTGTAAAAACTGTTTCCTGGAACAGAGATATATACTAAGTGTCTGAAATGAAAGAAGAAAGCAAACTTTTACACCAGACAGCAATAGTATGAGATATTCCATATTATGTCCTCATCATGACATTTCTTTAAGATCTAACTGGGTTCACTTTATCACCTGCTGATATGCCTGTGAGAATCCAGGACTAGGGAAAGAAGTGGACAAGTCTGAGACCCTATTTTTGCTGTCTATCAGTATAAAACTGCAATAGCATTTTTAATGCTGGTCATTATTTCCTTTGAAATATGTTGATTCACGTAGTTGCGTTTACACCAGGAAACAAGATACATTTTGAAGGTATTTGTGCTATACTAGTATGAGACTAAGAGCAAGTTAAAAATAATTACTCTGCCTTTTTTTTCAAATATCTGTAGCATTGACAACTTATCTAGCAACCTATCTATGTGGCTTGATTGTTAGTTTATTTGTTTTCAAAGCCTCAGCTACTGAAATAACATTTGTAGCTGGCAGGAAAAAAGCTTGAGAATGTGACCCTTCCAGGTTAAAAAAAGCCCAACACAACAGAAGGCAAATAAAAAGCACCTAAAATTTACATTCTGTTTTCCTGTCATCAGATCAGCTACAACATACCCTTGTGATCTTCACAAAAGATTCCTATCTGGTATTTACCATCAAATTCTGTGAAATTTCAACTTGCCTGCCTTGATTTTTAATGTAAAAGGGTGAAAGATTAAAAAACAAACGAACACTATCTGGAAAAGTACTGCAGTTTGAAACCTCAAGGAATTGTAGGAAAAAACTCAAGGAACTGAAACTGAAAAGGAAGGGAGAAAATACATATGTTCTGTCTTGTGATGGTTAAGCCACTTTAGTTAATCTTAGTTAAAATCACAGGAAAGGCAGGACAACCTGGTTTTTAATTTACACTGGCAGTCTGACATCAAGCCCAAAGAGAAAACTGTGTAAGAATCCGGTCTGCTGATCTGATTTAAATCATCACAGCTCGGCTTACTTTCAGCATGCTTTCTAGCATGGGTAAACCAACACAGATTAATTTATGGGAGTTCCAATGAATGTTGTGAAACGTGTTACACGTGTAACATGTTACATCCAGTTCACTCAAGGGGAGTAGCCTAGCTGTGAACAAAATACAACGCACCCAGCACTCCGTGCTCTGTTTGCTCTGCTGTTTATCTGCTGAGCCTCCCGTCCTGAGTTAGGAAGGTGCTAATGGGCAATACGACCTCCCTGAAGCAGCACTGGAAGTCAGGTTTCACTGAGCCGTCATCAGAGGTACAAGATTTAGTGTCTCAGAACCATGAGTTACTCAAAGAATCGGGTCAGTCGAAGATTAAGCTGTACAAGAAATGCTCTAGGGTAGAAAGAAAGAGCAGAAACAATGCAAGAAGCGGTTTCCAATCGTGCATCCAGTTTTAAGCAGCTAAGATTTGCTAGAGAGATTAGTGTTTCGTAGACTGATGGGAAAACAAGGGAATCCGAGGAAAGGACAGAGTGAATCCCAGTCATTGATAGAGGCGAGAACAGGGAGGACAGGAGTCGCACTACTCCTCTATTTTGAAGCATCTCTCTGAACTAGCACCTTTTAAAATGGCTCTTAGTTATTCCAGGACCCAGCAAGACATTATTAAAAAGTATTTGATTTTTTTTAAAGGTTGTTGGGCCAGGCCGTGCAAATTAACATGCACTATCACACACTGTGATACAGGTAGCAGATTCTTTTCAACACTTATAAAATGTTTGAGTGTAATGTTCCTTAAAAGCCTGCTTTGTCCCATATTTTCAGAGTAAAGATGTTAACTCAGTAACCATAAATGCCACCTGAAGATGAAAGCACAAAAAGCAAACAAAGGCAAGTCAAGCAGATTTTGTAACTACTTCAGTCATGTAATTTAGCCTGCTAGAACTTGATACAGGGAGAAGAAAAGGCCATGAAAATCTTTCCTTACCCCTGCTGCAATGCTTTCTGGAGTCCTCACGACAGCACCTCCTGTGGGTGGGGCAGAAGAGCTCTCCCACCGCTTTATTATTTACTTCAGCTGGTGTTAAACCATAATCACAACACTTAAATTTGGAGTTACATTGCTGCTTTCTGCTCACCAGAAAGGAACTAAAAGGCAAATCCTATGCAGTTAACAAAAAAATACAGTAATTATTCCTCTCCTGAACTCTTTTGGAGTCCCTGGTTGGCACCTGTTTTGTTCAGCGCACCGGGCTCACCTTTTTTTTTAAGGTGACAACATGACTCCCGCTGTCCTGTTACGCAGTGCCACAGCTTGGTTTTCACTAGCATATAAAAGCCCACATGGCCCTAATTGAAGCAAAGTTCCCACCAATCCAGTGGAAGCCACTGAAGAAGTGGATTTTATGCTGGTCAGCAGTATGATCACAGCCTGTTTCAGTGTATGGTTAACCAGAGTCTCCCACGTGTAAATCTCTGCCCCTCAAACTAGAGCCTTGCTGACCAAGCAACACCAAGGGCAAATCGCATTACAGCTGATGCCAGGGTTGTACCATGGCCTTGATGGTTTGCTTTGGTTAACTGCGCTGAACAAACAAGAATGTGTTACTGAGCTTCCACAGTCTTGAATAGAAGTATTCCATGTGCTTTCAAAAGTCTGAATTTTTGTTATGCTTATTACCTGCTGTTTACTTAAATTGATAAGTATGAACTACCTGCTGACTGAAAATAATTCAACTACACCTGAGTGTGTATCCTTTCATATATTGAGGGGAAAATTGTGCTCAGTAGTTCTTCTCATGTTGCCTTACCCAACATGAGAGGAATTAAAATGGCACATTAATGTTTTATAGTGCAGTCCGACCCAATCTGAATTCTGATATAAGCCTTGATCAGTGAGTGGATTGTCATGGTTTAAAGACCTGTTGCCAGGGGTGAAGAACAGACAAATGCAGGCAGAGTTTAAAGCAGCCATGTTTTGTTTCTCAAACCAGTGCCTTAATCTTATTTCCCCCCAGTAAGTTTATTTGGTCCAGCATCTGTTCAAGGCTTTTTTTTTTCCAACTGATTTGGAAAGAGCCGCCTTGGCTTGTCTTAGTTCCTCAGTCAAAAAAACCTGGTCCCAGACTGGTTGTGAGCATTGACTGGCTCAGTGTGGCCAGAAAATGAGGAACGCACTGCTGGCTAAAAACACCATCGCACAAAACACTATGGCTCACCTACCACTTTGACTGATAAGCCAAGCAGGAGTTGCCAGTGTGTAGCATTTGTCACAAAAAATAGATCATTTTGAGGGTGAAAGAAGTTAAAAAGCAACTTTTCAGTTAAGTTTTCCAGGAAAATATTTCTCAGAGGCGATTCTTGTGCTTTCACGAGTTTCAGTCTCCCTGAAGCATGTTCTCTGAGCCCTCCCAGCTACCATTCTTGCTTTCTGAAAGGGCTGCAAGGTGGCAAATAACGGATGAATCACCAGGCATGACAAGAGATGTGTTGGTGGGAGTGGAGGAGGTCTTGCTGGATGCAAATACAGTGAAAGGTCCTGCAAAACTGCCTTACAGAGAGACAGCTGAGATGCTCTGACTAGTCTCTGGAGAGAAAGTTAAGAGGTCTCTTGAACACAGTCCGTAATTACTTATATGGCGAGAAGACGGATAGGAAAATGCTTTTTGTGGGAAAAGGCTTTGGCCACAAGGCACCGGGCAGCACCACTAATATCTCTAGCTGTATTTTAATGCCACTGCTCCCAGTGGCATTAAAGAGAGAACAGAATGTATGCTCTAGTCTTGCCCCTTAGACAAATCTTTTTAGCGAACTCAGGTGGGTGCCTGGTTTCTGGATCCAGGTAAAGTTTAGGTACAAGGTAGACAGCGAGATTCTTGCACAGGGTGGCTATGACACGGCCAGCAAAGTAACTCCAGTTACCCAGAGAGTTTTAAAGTCAAACAGGGTGATGCCCGGTAGCTCTGCTGCATACAGAAAATTGCTGTCTGTGTATTGCCTTTTGTCCTTGTGAGGCTCTGCTCAACTTTTAGGGGGAGACTTCTGCAGTGAGGACATCGGTAAAATGAGGTATACATCTACACATCAGAAATGATCCTAGAAATATAGGTCAGAAGTGCAGAGATAGAGTTTGGTTGGTTTAGGGTTTTTTGGTAAGTAACTGATATTTAGTCACTGTGCAGTAGAGTAATCTATCTTTTTCATGGCACCGCATCCGTTCTAAAAAACGCTTTTTACAAGACAGGTAAGTACTATCAGCTCCAATCAACGGAGGTGGAAACAGCATAGGTCCTCCAACAGAGAGCTCTCAGAGCAGATGAAGTGGAGAGCAGGGAACAGGCTACAGCCTCCCCAGTTGCAGCTCTCTGCTCTTTCCAACATACTGAATTTTGAGAGTCCAAGACAATAACAACAGATGGAGAAGCATGCACTATAAGGTGTGGGTGAATCACTTTAAAAAGGTGACAACCAGATTTTTGTTTCCAAAGATAGTGATGCTTCTCCATATTCCAAAGCATTATCGCTCTTAGCGTCACTAAAACCAAATGACCATATGCTATTCAAGCAAGCAGGGACGTGACCTCCATCAAGGCAATTTGGTTTCCGAGATACTGCTAAGGCAGCACGCTGCCACTGTAGTGCAACTAGACCGCTCCTAGACAGTGCAGTTCTGGGATTCAGGTGAGGCAGAAGGATATTTAAGTCATAGCTAGTCCAGCAAATGCAAAAAGAGAATGACTATATTTCTGAAATAGCAATTTTCCCCCTTCCTCATGAGTGTCACTCTTGAAGATAAGACCTAAATTTTTTTAGGGAAAAACTACTTTATCTAATATTGGTCTCTTTATGTCAAATGAAATGGAAAGAGCTGAAGAACAAGAATCTCCATTTAAAAAATTACTGATGTGCTAGGGATGCAGCTGAGCCAAGGAACTGCGTAATTCGTGAGCCTTTATTTTTGCTTACAGGTCATTTTGCTTGGCTGGTGGGGAAATCAAGAATGAAGCACAAGGTCATGCCCCCAGCTGTCACTGGTGCTCCAGAATTTGACAGAACATTCCGTGCACAGTAAGTCCCGAGATCATTAAAACAGTGGCAATGAATAAGAATTCAGTCCAGAACAGAAGCAAAAACATTACCTTAAAACGTTACCTTTTCTTTGCATCCTTTGCTCAAAAAAAAAGAAAAATAATGAACAGATCACTCTTTGAATGGTTCGGCTATTATTTTAATGATCATGGGGGTAAGTTCAGCTCATTTAAAACAGTCACTGCTCAAATTCTGATCAAACTAGGCAATCAGATTACCCAAACCTAAGTAGGGGCTGAGAGCTAATTGCCTGTAACTTAGAGAATTCAGGTCTTCCAGGTCTAGCAAGCTGTGCTGTCAGTTCCTGGACTGTGGCTAACACCAAACACGTGGAAGACGAGCACAGAAAACCTCTGTCTTCACTGTGGCTAACAGTGGAATAGCCTGTCTAAGAAGACAGCATTTTCCTGAAGGGCTTCAGTTTGTGATTAGCTAAAGCAAAAGTATGCATATTTATTTCAAACAATCCCATCTGCTGCAACTGTAGATGTAGTGGATAACAACAAGACATTAGAATGCATTAGACAACGTATTAGATAACAGAATATGTTAGATATAGAAGGATGCCTAATTAATTAAAAAGAAATCCATTCAGAACAACCAAGAAAAGATATCCCAACAAAATATTGGTGAGGAAACCGATGATGTCCACAAATAAAGACAGATATAAAGACACAAACAAAGGTCCTCACCATAAGAAGATCTACCGTGCGCTGTCTGTGCCTGATGGCACTTCATAAAGGCACTTGGCCTCAGCAGGGCAACCCAAGCTGCCTATGCCCAGCCCTACGCTTCTTCCTCTTGCAGTCCTGGGAACGCTGGCCCACAAAACTTGCATACCGAATATGGACATAAATGATTAACGTCACATCCATGTGCTGGAATTGCTGCCTCTCTGATGCACAGGCACTTGATTTAGGATTATTTGTCCTATTTATTTCCATGTATTTAGGAAGCAGACCCTTGTCTGAGTTTAAATACTGGGAAAATATTTGAAATAGTTTGTATTTGAGATTGCAAAGAAGAGAATTTTTAAGACCACCTAATGCTGGCTTCACTGTGCTCCCACTGGATTCAATAGCATTGACTTTAGTGGCAACAAAATGAGGCCAAAGCTGATTCTCCTTGAAAATCCTACCCGTAGTTCTGTTCCTTTCCAGACTGACGTTCTTTCAAATTTATTCTGCAGACAAAACTGTGTGGAGTTTTACCCAGTATTCCTGACTGTCCTCTGGACTGCTGGATGGTTTTTTAATCAAGGTAAACACTTTTCGTTTTTATCTTGGACTGAGAAGTTGTACATAACTTTTTTAAACACTTCAGTTTTATTAGGAGGTAAATGACCGTAGACATCTTCTTCCCCTCTTTTAATTGCATTACCTTAGCATAGCCTTCCTAGAAGAATGCTCAGTGACATTGAAATCCCCACTTAGTCATGGCATTTCGCATTGCCCCACCAGCTTTCTTCTCTCTGCAAACCAAGGAGCCAATACCTGGCACATTTATCATACAGTCAGTGGATTTTCAGGTTGAATCCTTCAGAAAAGCAGCTCCCAGATGCTTCCCACTAGCAATTATCTGCACATTATGGGACAATTCTCACAGGACCTCAGCTGTAGCTATCGTCCCTGGGGAGGAGGCAGCCTGAATAGACTCAGCTCCAAGCACCCATCCCTGTGGCTGGGTCCCTGGCTGCTGGAGATGGAGCTCAAGCCAGCAAAGCTTTGGGTTTTTACATCCCAGCTGAGTGACATCACCACCGGGCTATGACTCTTGTTTGTTCTGGGACATAGCACTGAAGCGCAGTCATAACAGCGGCATCTCCAGCCACAGATATTGTGCTTCGGGTAAGCAGCGGGGACTCCTGAAAACCTGCTTTGTTTTCTCAGGCACTGAGCAGGGGCCTATTTTTTGGCCAAATGTTCTGAATTCAGATGCCACGGAGCTTTCATACCTCTAACTCTGTTGGACTTCCCAAGGTGGGGCCGTGATGTCTCGTAACAGTGATGGGGTGGACTCCCGTAGAGCTAGAACTTGTGACGGGTCCTAATTTTTGCATTCCACTTTATTAACCCTTCCCCAGCTGATGTTTTAGAAGTATGGAGTCTGTGGGCTGCAGACAGGATGACTAGCTCCTGTCCACTATACCTCTCCTTCCTGAACAACCAGCTTTCTTCCCCATTTTCTAAGTTTGCTCCAAAACAGTAGTTTTGTTTTGGGCCTCTCATAGCCAGAGTCCCATCTCCACCTCAAATCCAATGTAAATTCAAAGTAGCACCACTTAAGTCAACAAACTGGGTATGAGATAGTACATGTGCTCATGGACAAGCACTTGAATCGAGGAAAATCACAGCTGCTAACCAGCAATGCAGACTTGTGGAAGAAGGAGGGTTATGTTAACCTCCTCTTTAAGTCATTTTTTCAGCTGAGCGTCTCCCATAGGTATGTTTCATGAGTTAATCCAGAGCACAGTAAGAGCTATCCTCTGTAAGACTCACTCGTGCCGTTTGAAAGAACACAGAAGTAGCTAGCACTGCTCACTCCTGGGTAATACGCCTGACCTACGCACCCTGCTCCATCTGTCAAACGGAGGTGACTTTATACTCTTCCCACAGGGAGGTCAGAAAGCCAACTTCACTACAGCGTTCCATTGCGTCCTTGGATAAAAGCTGCTATATAAACGCAAAGCAGGTTATTAAGAACATAAATAAGATTCTCTTCCAAAAACAAACTTCCCCTTTAGCATGAACTGCCGTAACAATGCGAAATGACAGCGCTGGGTCAAGCCCCAGTGCTCCAACCCACTATCCTGTCTCTGGGATAGCCACCAAACTGGGGTTGGGTGGGAGGTACGGATTCCTGTCAGTTCTTGAGATCTCCTTTTCAGGGAATGCTTTTACATTTTTTTGGACAGTGCTATCTGCCCACCTCTATCTGTAAGCCCCTATCAAGAGCCTCCTGTAGTGAATGTTTAAGAATACATGCATCTCTTTTGAATGATTCTTACCCAAAATGATTTCCCAGGGGATGGGTAGCTATGCAAATCCCCAGAGTTACACAACCAGAAAGCACAACTGAAGTGTCTGTCTACGATCCTCATTTTTCAGTGTTTAAGTGTTTTTTTTTTCCCTATTAATCTTTTCTTTCTTAGAATTAGCTTCCTTTCTGGGTCTGTTGTACGTGTTTGCCCGCTACAAGTACTTCCACGGTTACGTACAGTCTGTGAAAGGAAGGTAAGGAGTTACGAACTGAATGTAGGTTAAAAGCTCCGGGCTGTGGTGTGAAGCTGGGCTGGGAGCCAAGGACTGGCAGTGAAAAGTGACTATAACTGAATGCAACATGTGTAAAGTGTCAGCAAGAGGTCTGAAGCAGAAACCCTCAGGGACAAGGGCTGGCTGTCACAGCAGAAGCCTAGGTTAAGATATGCACGTGCTACAGGTCACGAGAGATAAAAGGTTTGATGCTGGCCTTGTGGGTGCATGCTTGGTGCTGAGCATATTGGCAACCAGATTTGGGGAGGTCTGAAAACAGAAGCACAGTTTTGCAGCTCAGGACTGCTGTAGGATGGGAGACTGCTCAGGCAAGGCTTGCCCAGTGCGCGCCCATCTGCTATTTTCATTTTTCCTCAGTTTATCACATTAAGACCTTTAGCCATACAAATGGCGCTAAAGGAAGTAAGCAAATCTGGCCTTGTAGGCTGATGAACTTTCACCAAACAGATAAGAGAACACAGCTTCACATAAGTTAATGAATGTTAAGTGCACAGCATCTCGTAACATGAATTCTGCTTTGAAAAACATGTATGCTGGCAAAACACCTCTGTGCTAGAAATACTCAAACACACTGTTTATTTCTTGTTTCACTGAAGCCACTACACTATCCTCTGTCCTGACATAAGGCTCCTCTTCGAGCACACATATCAGTCATAAAAAGAAAATAGCATGATGCATGCTTGTCATAAAATTAAAATACTTGGGATGTATGCTTCTAGAGGAAGATACAAAACAATCAGACTACTTTGTAGTGGATAATCCTGCAGCAGCAAGAGACTGTGCTACAGGGCTGTTTTCCATAGCCTGTGTACCGATGTTACCATTCTCCTTCACTACAGTCTCCACCAATCCTCTACCCTCTCTCTAAGAGCTGTTGCTTAAGAGAAGGGAGAGGCTATGTGTTCCAGAGCAAATATATGGAGATAATTTGCCAATCACATAGAATCATAGGTTGGAAAAGACCTCTAAGATCATCGAGACCAACCATCCACCCAACACCACCATGCCTGCTAAACCACGTCCCGAAGTGCCACATCTACACGTTTTTTGGACACCTCCAGGGATGGTGACTCCACCACTTCCCTGGGCAGCCTGTTCCAGTGCCTGACCACTCTTTCAGTAAAGACATTTTTCCTAACATCCAATCACGGTGATTATCAACCATTATCACTGACTACAGCCATGCTGGTTACAAAGGCAAACCTGGTCTGTGTGCTGAAAGAGCTGGTTACAACACATACTCGTGCGCTTGACTACATGAATTGCAGTTCAGGTTTGCCAAGGCTGCATTTTTTAAGAACACAACAGGAACATGCACCTTCTACTTGGTTTCTGTGCTGGAGAGGCCTTTGCAAGTGAGCTGTGTCTTTTGCCCTTCCCTCCAGCTGGCACTGGCAGATACTTAAAGGGCTAAGCTAGAGACTTTCTTCATGCTCTCCTGAAACAGATAAGTCTCATACTTCACCATTTTCAAATCCATGTCTGGACGTGGCATGCCCAGACAGGCTACTTCTACCAAGTCTTTAGGCACCAGTGAGATTCTTGAGCTCCCCGTACCCCCGGCGCTGCCTGAGCACGTAACATCTTCAGCCCCTGTGGGTATGGGGATAGCTAGCTATAAACTGAAGGCTGACAAGCTCCTCAGACCTCTCTCCAGTGCTAACATGATGGGATTCTCCAAAGAGACCTTTCGTTGCTTGTTGTGCTGGCGGAGGCCAACCCAGCAGCAACTCCCAGAACATGCCTGTGAGACCAGAGTTTGCACCAAGGCAACTGAACGCAGCCCCAGCAGAGCGTGCGTGGAGGGAAGCTCCCTGCCCACGTATGCCCGAAACACGAGCTCTGTGTTTCAGAGCTGAAGGGCTCTCCCAGCCTCTTCTGTGGAAGCTTTCCATTTGGTACAAATAAAATACACTGATCCTCTCCCATCCCCAGCAATTACCCCAATCGCTGATTTTTTAGGGTAAACACTCGTCCTTTCTGGTCCAAAAAACCACCCCCATCTCAAAGTAATAACCAGCAGCAGACCTTGCAGCTCAGTGGAGAGGACCTGACCAACAGATGTGGATGTGAGAGACATGCACACCTCTCCCTCAGTCCCTAAGGCTTCCCTCCCACTCTCCTACACCTAGGGTTGCAGTGAGGTGCCCAAGCCCATTTGTGGCTTCACCTACGGGTCTTTATGTCATGGCATGAAGTAGCTTCATCCTGGAGCAAGCTCCTAACTGCCACACGAATATTTAGAAACACTGGGGGAGAGTTTTCCCATAAAGAGGATATTAGGAATCGCTCTCCTCCCTAGCAAAATTCACGTGCAGGAAAGACTTGTTACCAAAACAACCAAGGCAGCATTGCAGCCGTGATCCTTTCTGATTCTATGCACCTCTTCTTAACCAGTGTGGACAAGCAGTTTCACTGCAAACACACCATGTGTAGTTCATAACAGTATTTTTCTGCTTTCCACTTCCAGGTTAACAGGTTTTTATTTGAATTTGATAATTCTAATGTGCTTGATAACCCTGGGTGCGGCTGGGATTGTTAACAGCTTTCTGGATGAATACCTAGACTTCAGCATTATGAAGAAACTACGTAAATTGTTCTGAAGAATTGTGTTTTTTAAAGAATAAATAAATAACGTGGATGCTTTCCCTGAACACCAAAAAGATTATAAGCTGCATGTGAATAAAGCATCAGAGCTCTTTACTATCAGCCCGTTGCAATGTAGAATGCATGTTTTTCCTGAGCTGTTTACACTTTTCTGCTTTCCCTATACTCTTGAAAAACAGTAAGACAGAATGTCATGTCACATCTGCACTTGCAATTAAATGTTCTGTCTTCTCATACGATACTGTGAACCCAAACAAACAACATAAAACTAAAACCATTAATTCGCTAAGTAATTTAGTTGCAACTGGCACTGCAAGCATCAGCCCATCTTACCCAACGTCCTTCAGCTTTGCCAACGCCTCTGCAGTCTTCCTTCATGCCTCTTCATTTCCCCCAGCAGTGCCATCCCATCTGCACAAACGTAAAAGCGCACTTTGATGCGACGTGCTGCTGCGAGGTCCTGATTCTCCAGGTAGATCCAGTCCCACTGCAGGAGGCTGTTTAAGCATAGACAGAAACATGGTTTTCTTCAGGAAAAGCTTTAAAGCTGCACTTGACCCTATGTTTCTGTGAAGGCTTTTATTTTATACGCACGCTTGCAGTTCAGCACATGCTCAGACACTCTTCTCGCAGAAGTGGGGCCCTCCTGTAGGCAGATCCCATTGCTCACACAAAGCCTCTCGAAGACAGGCTGTACCCACGATGCGGCACTTGTGAGAGGGAGAGCCAGCTCGGACGAAAAAACAGCACAGATGCTTGTCTAACAGTTGGGTCTACTGCATTGTCTCCCACCAAGGCACAGATGTCTGGGCTGTGGGAAAGGCTAGACAAACGTCCCAGCACTGCCACGGCTCTGGGGATCATAAAATGACAATGAAAAGCGAACTGACTGTGAGAACAGTTCTCTACTAAAAGGGGGGAAAAGCCATGGCTTACCACCATGAGCTCAGAGTATGCTGATGGTCAATTTATGTAGAAGAACAGAGAAGCAAGGCCATGCCTATTGTGGTAGCTTCTGATAATTCAGATTATTTAGGCAACACTGAATATACCCATGCTAGAGCCAGCAGGCAGAAATTTTCCTCGTCATGCCTCTGAAGACACGATTTGGCCAAAAATACCACACATTCGTGGTGGTGTTCAGTCAGGTCTATATAATGAACGTGCTTATGGTCTTTCTAGAAATGTACTGAGGTTGACCACAGAATAACGGAGGGTTGGATCGGGTTCGTAATAACCTTTCACATGAAATAGGTGGACACGTGTACGAAGTTAGCTTGTAATCAAAAGAGAGGACTTATTGCCTGCAGGTGGCAAAGGCTGAAACGGCATCTGCAACAGTAAAATGAACCAAGTACAAAGGTGCAGGACTTGGGTTTGATAATGCCCTGCTGAGGGCAAAAGGGCAGATGGTGATGATGAACAGGCTGGAGCTGCCACAGCTGCGGAAAGGGCAACTCTCTGGCACTTGTCTCCAGGGAGCAAGTACAACAGGGCCAGATTTAACCACCACAGAAGTCACTGGGAATTCTTCCACTAACTGTCCTTCCACGGGCTGAAAGACAGAAAATTCACCTACCCACCTGCCAGCGATGCCTTCAGACAGTCACGGGCAGCGGGAAGTGCTGCTGCCGCAATCAAATCCAAGCCGAAGGTCCAGACCATGTAACAGGCTTGAAATATGCGTTAGCGGAGGCCCAAAGGTCACTAACTGTGCTCAGATAGCTCTTTGCCTCTGAAATTATTTCATTCCAAGCTTACCTGCTGTAGTGGTCTGGCGTGTTTATAGATAGCTTCCCATACCCCATCTTCCCTTCCCTGCCCTAGGAAGGAATAAACGGCTGGCGCGCAGGGACAATTCGGCACGCCAATGACGTGGGCGTGAGGCTGCGAAGCACCACCCGGCAGCACAGAGCCGGAGTGCGAGGGGATAAACATGAACCTAACACTTCAGGAGCTGCACCGGCTAACGAGAGGGCAGAAGCAGGCCTGGAGCTGAGGGTGCCACCTGTCTTCTGAGTCACTGCTTCTCCCCCAGGAAGCCAGAACAGGATGTCTATGATTGAAAAGTGTTGAGGACTGACTCAGCGGTCATTGAAACCAAAATACACCTGCAACAGATGGATGCTGTCAGTGTCAGCATTTAGTTTAACTCTAGTGGGAACCCCACCACCTCCCACCTGCTGGTCAAGGAGTCGGTATCAGGCTGCACACTCAGCACAGGCTGCGAGCTGATGCAAGCGTTCGTCTGTCGGTCACGATCAGAAATGACGATGGTCCCTGCTGCAGCTTCACAGCCAGTCAGTACCGCGGGGCCTCTTACTGGCTGAAAGCACCTTTCCTCAGCAAGCCCTCCGCCAGCACTTGCTGAGGAGTAACCCTGGCAACCCAGAGCTCTGATCTGGGCCAGTGTCCTTCTCTGCACCCCATCATCCACATTTAGAATGGTACAGGACATGAAGGAGCAAAGGGGAACCCCACCTTCAGGGCTGTGCGCGGAGCCAAGCCACACTGACATCCCGAACGGCAGGCTGCGCAAACAGAGGTCCAATGCCTGATCCCCCGCCGCTCCCCGGTAGGCTGCAAACACGGAGAAATCGGCTTCAAGCCTTGAGGGCCACATGGCACGTTTCTCTGGAGCAGGTCATATAAATCCAGCAAGGAACAGGTCATGTAAGTCCAACAAGTTTACACGCACTTTCCAAAAGGCTTCTGACAACACAAACCCCACGCTGTAGTAGCAGCAGCAGCTGGTAGGGAGCTACTCTAAGCATGCGTCTTCACGCTTCCCCAGTTTCCCTGTCTCTTCTTCCCAACTTCTACGCCCAACCCCACATCTCCCTTCTTCCACCGCACCTCATCCCCAGATCGCAGCCACAGGACTCCTACATCCTGGGCTCTCCATCTTGTGTCCTCTCCTGAAAGCACTTCCGTACCCCCGACTTTAGCTCCCCGCATGGAACAAACACAGAAGTTTGGAGCTGCTACCCCTAACGGGCCCGCTTACGGACAAACTCCCCCGTAGCAACCACCTGAGCGCAGACCTCACCCCATAGCACGGGCACTTTGGCAGGTCCCCTCGCCCCGAGAGAGGGGCACTGCGGCCCCAACGCCAGGCAGACGCTGAGCAAGCACTCCGCGCCTGGCCGCTCATCACGGCAGCCGGCGGTGCGCCGGCGGGGCTGGCCGGGGCGCGGGGGGTTACCGGCCGCCGGACAGGCCCGGGGCAAGAGGGGCTGCCCAGCACCGGCTGCACCCTGCCCAGAACAGGGCAGTGCCGCGGGGTGCGGAGACGTGGCCGTGCACAAACCCTGGGGCCGAAGCCAAACCGGACCCCCTCCGCCCCCTGGAAGGTCACCCACCGAGGCGCAGGAGGGGGGCAAAAGATGAACCTACAAACCAGCCTCCTATAGGGCTCAGATAACCATCTTTTATTTGTTTCTTTCTGTTGTTGTTGTTTTGGTTTTGTTTTGTTTTCTTTAAAAGTGGTATGTTAACATCAGGTCTTTTTCTACATTTTCAGAGCTCTGTACAGGTCTTAAAAGGAAATAAGCAATGCTTAATGTACAAAGTAAAACCAGAAAACTAGAAAAATCTGAATAAAATGGAGCAAGTCGCTGTCAGGGATACAGTACAAATTAGTAAATAGACGTCATCTGAAGTGCAATACCACTGCAGTAAGGATGAGTTAAGGAATGAAATAAAAATACTCTATTTTAAACAAACAGTATATATATATATTTTTATATGTATATATTTTACAGATAGTAGACCCAGTGATATCTGTAGAATTGTAAAAACATATTTACAAATAACTTTTTTTTTTAACATTACATATACATCAGCACCATAGTAAGAAAAAAACCAACCCCAAATCTATTAAAATCTACCTCTCTGGTACTTGGTCCCAGTACGGAGTATTTGGAGGAAGCTTTACAAAGACAGCAGAGACTCGGCCTTCGCCGCCATTTATTCCCCAAAGCCTGTCCCTCCCTCACGCCTGCGGGTTCCCACCTGCCCACCGAGTGGTGGCTGCGTATTTCCAAACCCTCGCTTCCCAGCTCAGCGCCGGCAGGCGACCCCGCTCCCTCACACCTGAGCAGGGGAGGCCGTGCTGCTGTCCCCAGCGCCGTCTCCAGCGCAGGGGGCTGGCGTCCCTCCTGTCCCGGCGCGCTGCCACCCGTCCTGCCGCGCCGGCTCGTCACACGCCAACGCGCAGGCAGGCACGACGCCCTCGTCCCCCCAGGGTACCACCTCTCTCCCTGCTCGCCTATCCTTTCCATCCAGGCGAGCCCGACCACGAGCCGCATCCTGGCTGAGGTGGTCCCAGGCCCATTTTGCTCCCACTCCTCAATGTGACGCACACCTGTGCTCCGCAGGGAAAGGCTGGACCTGAAAACGCAAGGTGCCAAGCCCCTCGGCGTCGGTGGATTCCAGTGGCTCAGCACCTCGCGTCGCCGGGCCCACAGAGAGCAACCGGCAGCTGGACCGTCGGTGCCGGTCGCTGTACACAAGAGACACTTCCGCTGCGGTGCACATCTGACGGCTCACAGAGGCCAGCACTGGGGCAGAGGCTCCCAGACTTTTTGGGCTGTGGATCACATTATCGTTCTTTACGCGCCACTACATAACCCGACAGGCAGCTGAGAACGCGAAAAAGGTGGCAGGTTTCGGAGGACAGCTCAGCTTGGCCTCAGACCGCAGCCCGGGCAGCACCGCTTCAGGCATTCGGAATGGCTGGCGTCTCGATGCTCTGCGAGACGTATTGCAACTTTACTACAGCGCTGCTCAGCACTGGTCCACACAGTGGAGATAGTGATACAGCGCCGTTACCTGAAGGCTTATTTGGGCAGACCCCGTGTTTGTAATAACTACATCGACTGTCTTACCCATTCATGAGTGATCTTTAGAGTGATCTTCATCAGCTCCTGCTCTTCAAACACTGCAGTGGATTTCACTCTGGCAAACCAGAGGGATTAGACCAAACACCTGTTTAAAACTGAAGATGGGGTCGCACATAACACCGCACCAAGAGCCCAGACACTCCATGGTAATGCTGTCCACCAAACTCACCCTTTCCGAGAGGAGAGGAGGAGCTCACTCTGCGTGCCAAACACTCCCCGTACGTTGCCTCATGCCCGTTCCCTCCTCCCCTGCCTCCCCTCTGCAGCGGCTGTTGCTCACCCAAAAGGAAGTGCAGCCAGCTCACCTGGCTTTACACCGAAGGACAGGAGGGGAAGCGGACTGGAAAGGCACTGGAGAGGAAGGAGAGAGAAGGACCTGCTCAGGACCCACACTGCTGTTTCCCGGTACCTCTGAGCCCTCCAACACCGTTCGCAGCTGCTGTTCTGCACCCCCAGGCAGCATATCACGGCCAAAGTGCTCTGACAGGGAAGCGCTACTGCAAGTCCCACGGGGACTGACCAGCTCATGAGGCCAACCCACCCACCCAGGCCGTCTCCGGCAGCACTCCCATAGCCAAGCTGCCCTCACCACGCTGCCAGATTTATGGTCTCCTACACTTTTATGGGATTTTTATCACTCTGCAGTGAAAACGGTGACCTGCCTGTGACTGCTCACGTTTGTCCCGTGTGCGCTGCACGTTCCCTTGCAGCAGCCCAGAGCTGGCCCTGCGCACCATGGCCGTGCCTTGCTGAGACCTGCTCACCCCCGGCGTTCAGCCCGTTTCTGACCAGGGCCTGTGCAACCGCCCGCGGACCTCTCTGAGCTTTGCTCCTGGCTGCTTCCGCCTGCTCCCCTGCAAGCTGCAGTGTTTACCCTTGCATGAGGTGGGAGATATCGGGACCACCCCACGCCGCTGTGCAACGAAGCCTTGTTTCAGTGAGGAAAGACCGCATTTTCCCCACCGGAGGCATCAGCTGGCTTTTCCAGTCTCCCCATCCTGCCCCCCACCCCACGGAGGGTGCTGCCACGCAATGCAGATTGCTTGGTGGAAGTCTGGGGATGCCGATGTTCTCACTGTCCCCTGAATCTTCCAAAGCGGGCTACAGATCAGCGCAGTCTGCACAATTAAAAACAAAAGAAAACAAAATAACCCAAACCAAGCCTATTCAAACAAAAACCCAGCAATCCAAGGATGGGGAGCACATCCAGCTCTCTCTTTTGCTTTTTCAAACATAACAACCAAAGCTCCAGACTACACAAGCCCATTCACTGGGGGTTTCCGAACAACTCATCGAGTTCTTGTATCCACTCATCCCCTGGTCCGCTCTTAATGATGGAGTCCACAAGGTCCACGCCCTCTGCTAAACTGGAGAACGACCCCCCCGCTCCTTCATTACTGTAGCTGTACGACATGTCCTGAGCGGGGTTCCTCTCGTAGGCCTGGCCTTGGCTGCTCTGCACAAAGTTACCACCTGGCATTTGCTGCGTCGGAGGCTGACTGAAGCCCGGCATCGTGGGGACCCCTTGGCTTATTGCAGGCATTACCATCGGCCTGGCCTGGCTGGCTCCCTGTGGCCCGGGCAGTGGTTGCAGCAACTGCCTTCCCATCGCCGGGTTCAGGGCTCTCGCTGTCCCGCTCGTCTCCACGACTGCCTGACTGAGCCCCTGCGGGAAATGCTGCTTGGACAGCCGCGGCTGCCCAGACTGCATCGGGTACGTTGTGCCGTTGTTGAAGGGCCCCATTTCACTGCTAGTCCTTCCAGGTACACCTTGTAAGCCTCGCTGCTGCCAGTTTTGCGTTCCTTGAGGGACAGCCCCCATTAGGTTTTGAAGTCGCGGTGCTTGTGGCCTGGGTAGGACCTGGCCCACGGGTCCTTTCATCTGCTGCTGATGCTGGGGAAGAGCAGAGTTTACCAGCATGTTCTGACCAAAACTGCTGACCATTCCCACCGCTTGTCCAGACGCAGGCTGCCGCGTTCCCTGCCCTGCGTTATGTGCCATGTTCATGCCGCTTTGGTTTGGATGCTGCAACATTTGGCTCATCCCTGTGCTCACACTGTACATTCCCGGCTGGCTGGAAGAGGCGTTGCTGTAAGGAGCCATGCCCATATCTGACTGGCCTGCGGTCGTGGGCAGCGTGCTCGGGTTCTGGGAGGGACCCATTGCCATCATGCTCGCGTTCTGGGCCATCATTCGGGATGTCCTCATGCTCTGGAGTGCTGCTTGGTTTCTCACGGCTGCAATATCCTGGGGAGAACCTACACCAAAAAGGGAGGAAGGTAAGGAAAAAACCACAACTCTGTAAATCTTAATTCACACGTCTTTGCATAAGAGATTCTGCAGGAGCCTTCTGCATCACGGCAGCATTTCGGATTGCTGTGCTTTCTGAGTGAATAAACTATTGTCTCACGTGAAGGTTAGCAGAGAGCTAGAAGATTATCCGTCCTCGGGAGGCGTGCTTGCTGCCTAGCGTTTGCTGCAGTTCAGAGATCACGCGCTCCCCACCTCACGCTGCCTGCAGCCTCTGCCCTGACCTGCCAGGTCCCCTCTCCTCAAAGGTGAGACTCAGCACAGCTCAAGCACTGCCCCGAATGGGAATCGCTGATGGTGTTACGTCGCCTGTTCGTGCAGCGGGACGCTGTTCAGCAGAGAATACCATCGATGCAGGCGAGCAGTCTGACTTCCCTTAAGGCCTAAAATGAGGCTGGCAAGGTTAAAAGGCCAATGATTTACTCACTAAGTAATTCTCAATTAGGACAATTTTTGGATGTGTACCCAGAGCGATTCACAGCTTCAGATTCTTGAAGAATCGAGGCAACACGACTGCATGCGTGACGCATGACTACAGCCATGGCTGCCCCCCCGGGAACAACCTACTCAGGCAGCTAGGCTACCCCGCCATGGGAGCTGCAGGGCTGAAACCGGCCTGCCTTTCTCTTACACTTCAGAGAAGAAGAAGTGACCTGGGAGTCTAAGTCCCCTTTCAAAAGTAAACGTGAGTCTTTCTTCTTGTGTGTATTTTTCCCCCCAGGACCAGTGACAACGTGCACCCTTCCCCATGAAAAAAAATTGGTCCCAAAAGACTTCGAACTTGTGTACGCACTGTGATCCAGTAGCACTTCTCTTTTTCAGGTAAGCCTAATACAGCTTCTAGGAAGCAAATGAGAAAGCCTCCACTGGTGGTCTTCAATGGCAACAAAGCAGCTGAGCTGCAGTTTACCATTTGAAGCTCTCTCTCAAATATCTCCATTGTCTTTCAAAAGTAAGCCTTGAAGATGGAAATGTCAGGCTCAGAAGACCAATCAATTTTTTAATAGCTCAGGAGGCAGAAATGAATGGATTTTCTATATCATTGTTACTGATTAAATCTATGGAAAGAAGAAAAATTGTTTTTGGTGGACATTTAAAGCAGGGAGAGTGTATTAGTGAATCGATACTATAAGCACATTTTACTCCACCTTAGGCCAGTGATGGGAAACCAGAAAATCCTAATCTTGTTAAATTCCACACCGTGGCAGATAACTGAACCATGCTTGTGTCTTCCTTTCAGGGGAGGGGGGAGCTATCAATTTCTGGGAAGCTAATATGCTTCATATTTATTATCTTTATTTAAAAACAGTTACTGGAGCTCTGATTATGCCATGGGTTCATTGTGGTTTTGAGTCACTACCATACCGAACTAAATACAATACTCTGCAGGTGAAGCTCTGAGAGTACGAGGCTTACAATTACTCTCAGCTCAAACATTATTAAATGCAAGATGTAAATATAAAATAGTTGCTTTAAGAGTCATAATCTGTACCAAAAAAATCTGAACGTTCCTAAATCAGGCCCTACATCTTGCCCCTCAGTGGCAGACAACATACCTGAACACCCATAGAGAAAAAAGAATACTGGGCCCTGTTATTTATGTTGGCTTGGTTTCCGCGACAGGTATGAATAAAGGAAGTGTCACCCCTGCAGTTTTGCATACACAGCACAGAGGATGGCTACATCTCCTTTTTGCTTCAGCAGGATAAGCTTCTGGAGGATGCTTTTACCTCAGGTCTCCAACATGAAGATAAATGAAACATTTTGTAGCACGAAGAGAGACCATCTGGATCTCGCTTGCACAGGGCAAACATAGTGGCCGCTTCTACTTTATCTATGCTATCAATTAAACTGTTTTCTTAACGATTGGCACTGGGGGCTCCTCGAGTTTTCTTAATTTAGATCACCTCCTTCTTCCCTGATTAGAAGCTGTCTCTTTTTGGTATGATTCCAACAAGTGCTGAAGTGCACAGATAATGATAAAACTTCCTGCATCTTTAGCTACTTTGTCATTGAAAATGGCAGTTGCAACCCTCCAAAGGAGTCACTAGCAGCAAGTGGTTCACATACTACTTCTGTGAAGTACCGTGCTCGGCGTAAGAGGCAAGAGTTCAGACAAGAAGTGGTTAAAAGAGAATGCAACAGATTTTAAGATTTTGGGCCACCTTCTGGTCTCGCTCACACAGAACCTACTGCCCTTGATTACATTCTTGTGACTAAATAGGAAAAATGGTGAAATATTTATATTTAAATTAGCCCATTTACGAAAATTAATTCCTTGCTGTGTCAGATTAGCCTAACCTCTCTTCTGTGTTTCTTTTAAATAATACATGCAAAGGCAAGGTTTCAAAACAGCATTAGTGTAGCAAGATTTCACGCCTGTGTCTCATGGCGGTGCACACACATATATTTTGATTTTGCAAATGAATTCTTGGGAAAAATTCCATTTCATACAGAATTTCTGCTGCAAAGATCAGAATGAGCAGGTGATCATAGAAGGAGACACCCTGATCCACGCTTGCAGAAGATCTGGCGGCCTGTTCTGGGCACAAGAACGGCAACACGCTTGCCTCCCTTGTTTTCTGTTGCAGCTACATGACGCTATCATGAACACACAGCACAAGGGCATGTCTGTTTCGTTTAGAATCCATGCTTTGCAAAGACATTCAGCTGATGCTTTGCACCTAAAGAGCTCCAAATTAACTTCCTTCCCTAAGCCAAAATGATTGTCCTTAAATTCTTCAGTTATCTGAGAGCACACTGAAATAATACTTGCTTTTTTTGAGAACATTAAAAAATCTCCATTTTCATCTCAGATATTTCACTGCTTCCCACACCCGACATTTATCAGACATTTCTCCAGATAAAGACGACCTCTCTGAAATTCCCTGCTCATCAAATTAGATAAAGCGGGGAATGAAGATGATTAAAACCCAGATACAGTGAGAGAAACCAGCTGAAAAAAAAGGCATACTGAGAGTGGAGACAAACAAAATAAACCCATAGAATCTAGATGTCAAAGAGGCTAAACAAACGCCAGATAAAAAATTCAGCTTTTGCTGAGGGGAGCAGAAAGGAAATTGGAAACTTGGCTAAATACCCAAACCTGGGCATTCCCCTTCAGTAAAATATGGGGTCTGTGCAAGTGTGCAACAGCCTGACTTCCCGCTCCGGCACACTGCTTACACCCTGGTCTCCAAAGAACGCATGAACTTCCATGTGCTTGCTACAGGGGCCTACGCTGACTCCATATAGGAAAAAGAATTTGACTTTTACCTTGGAATTGATTGACCTGTTGCACCGGATACGGGCTCCGCTGTTGCTGCAGATGCTGCCGAGGCAAATGCGACTGCTGCTGCAACTGCTGAAAATGAGGGAAAGCAAGCAGAAGAGAAAAAGATGATTGATTAATTAGTGAGCTGAGAAAGGGGCTGGTGGCAAAAGTACTGCAGGAGAACTGCAGCGTTTCTCATCTAGCAAGCTGTTCTGGAGAGATAAGCAGAGCCACCTGAAGAGTCCTCCTGAGAGCACCTGGGCTACTCAGCACAGGGCTTCCCTTTGGTTCAGCCAGGAATAAGCACTGAGGCTACCATCAGCTCTCCCCGCTTACGGCCTCTTCACCTCTACCTCTGCAGTGCGCACTTAACTGTCTTCAGGCTGAAAGCAGAGGGAGGGACAGAAGATAACTTGGCTCACCTAGGTTTAAGGAATACTTCAGCATCTGGAACAGAATCCAGGGCTGATTATAAAAACAGAGGGTGTGTTTACCAGAGCTCTCCAAGCCTAGGGTATACCTGACTGAGCTATTAGGAAAAGGACACACCTTGGTGTTTCTTTCGTGGCTGTACAACAGCTGTGTCCAAAAAACTGATGTGTAATGAAGGTAAGAAAATGACAAAGGTTGGAAAGAAGCAAGTACTAATCCCTGTGTTCATAAATATGTGTTACAAATTATCAAAAATATAAAGGGAACCTTGTCAGGCACAAAACACCCAAAAGCTCAGAGCCTGAGGACTGCGACTTCGTCGCTTTTCATCTGTGCCAGCACGCCTGGCAGCCACAGGCTTGTGGGTTTTCAACACTCTTAGGTTCACCTTCAGCAGCCAGGTCAGTGGCTGTCTCTTGGGTTTGTGCACTTGAATTGGCCTAATCCGTGACAAGGGAACATTACTGCATCCTCATTCTCCTGCACTTGTTCACCCCTGAACAAATTCACGCATCTTTACCCTAAATATTTCTTGGAGCACCCTTCCTGTTCATCGGGGGTGAATTTTTCTGCTTCTCAGGAGGACCATGGGAAGAGGGGAAGGCTACCAGTATTTCTGCGGTGATACAACGTGCACAAGTTCTACCTCAAATCAAAGCAGACCCCAGGTCTTAAACTGTATTTCCCCAGCAAGAGAGGTGAAGCCAAGCTGAAGCAGCTACCGACCTACCAGAAGATTGCCTAGGTAACGTCAGGGGACTGCAGGGTTAAATTGGGGTATGAACTCCCGGGAACTGAACAGTGTGACTCTCCACTGACTTTCTCCTGGGCTGTTTTTAAACCACAGGCACAAAACATCACCACCCAGACCGAGTAATTTAACACATGTACCGCAAAGCCTGTGAGCTCCCGAAGCCAGGTGACAGGCGCCAGCGCAGCAGCTCCACGCTCCCGCCTCGAGAGGTGGTTTTGCTGTTCCATCACTTCAGCCCCTGGTTCCCCCTTGACGCTGCCCCTCCCTGGTGCTAGCGGAATTGCTCAGGACGGTATGTGATAAACCAGACTAAGGAACTGATGTGGGTAAGTACTAACTTCTTTTCCTTGCTAGGTTACTGTTAACCCACGTCTTTTCTTTGTCCCCGATCGCTACACGGCTGTGCACAGCTTTTGCCAGCACCAGATTGTAGCTGGAGGTAGGCGAGAGGGCCAGCAACTGCAAAGGTAGCAGAGGCTGCTTCTGCCAGTGTCAATGCACCATGAGATGTCAGGTTAAGAGCTAACTTTTCCAGTGTCTAAAATCCCGTGCGACTGTCAAGCAGAGAGAGAACTACCAAACGTGGACGGAAGGGCTGGTGTTGCGCTGTCTCTAGCGCTCCTGCTCTCGTACCAGCGAGCTCCGCAGGGCCTGAGACCAAGGGACATTGTACCTGCTCCGCCAGGAGCTGCTGCTGCTGCTGCCTTTGCTCTCTCAGAAACTGCTGCTTCTGCTGCTCCATCACGTGGAGCTGGGCTCTCTGCTCAATCAGCATCTGCTTCATGATGGCCGCTTGAGGTTGGTTTCCCAGGAAGGGACCCCCGGAGCTCGTGCCTGTGACCACGCTGCTGGAGCCTGGCGGGACAGAAGGCTGCATAGGCCCTGTGGTCCGAGGCAAGCCCACCTGATGCTGCTCCTGTGCAAAGAGAGAGAGAAGGCCCCGTTACTCAGGGTGCTCCATGGGCAAGAGAACTTACAGCTCATTACCAAGAAGCGCCGGGTCTGTGGGTGAAGACTGGAGCTTGGAAGCAAGCACCAGTCTTTGGAAGGCTGCTCATGCCCACGCCGCAGGCTGTTCCCCACCGGGAGCAGGTGGCAGGTTCCTCTCCGCTCCCGGAGTTCAAAGCCTCCTCAGATAAAGTGAGAGCACTCTGCCGTTCATTAACAATGAAGTTGTGCACTATGTTTATTTTCATCCAGGGTATGTAACTGCAGAGCACTGTTTTTTTCTGTCGTTCTGGGTTTTTTTCCCCATTCCATTTTCAAGGCCGGGTGGGACGGGGCTGTGGCAGCCTGGTGTAGCGGGAGGTGCCCCTGCCCGCGGCGGGGGGTCGCGACCAGACCATCCGTGCGGCCCCTTCCCGCCCAAACCCTTCCGCGGTTCTGCGACTCCAAGCCTCTCCTCCCTCACCACGCAGACAAGGAAGGCACTTCCCCCGCTCCCCGCAGCGGCGGCTCGACACAGCCCCCCGAG
>Ga0065711_1001119_pt1 | contig 47962 bp, 22 predicted proteins | sample Hoacrofraction12_FD_59098 | JGI IMG/M metagenome (GOLD analysis project Ga0065711, IMG submission 59098) | Hoatzin crop microbial communities from Cojedes, Venezuela - Epithelial fraction 12 v2 (version 2) | ecosystem: Host-associated > Birds > Digestive system > Esophagus > Crop | place... | reverse complement strand
GGACATTAAGCTGTTGACCAGTACTCTGGATGCAACCATCCAGCCAATTCCTTATCCACCAAATAGTCCATCCATCAAATCCATGTTTCTCCAGTTTAGAGAAGGATGTTGTGGAGGACAGTGTCAAAAGGCCTTGCGGAATTCCAGATAGATGACATCCGTAGCTCTTCCTGTGTCCGCTGGTGTGGTCACTCCATCACAGAAGGCCACTAGGGTGGTCAGGCAGGACTTGTCCTTGGTGGAGCCACGCTGGCAGTCTCAAATCATCTTCCTGTCATCCATGTGCCTTAACACAGCTTCTAGGAAGAACTGTTCCATGATCTTCCCAGGCACCAAGGTGAGGCTGATGGGTGTCTTTCACTAGATCAGGTTGTTCAGAGTCCCAGCCAGCCTGACCTTGAACACTTCCAGGGATTGAGCATCCACAGCTCATGACCAGAGGCAGTTCCCTCAGCCTTCGCTTGTGTGGCTTGTGCCCTTGCCCCCATCTCGAAGGCCCTGAGCTCGGCCCACACCCCACGTATCAATGTCTTTCATGGACTAGAGAGACCAGGAGGGGACAGAGGAATCCCAGTGTGGTCAACAAAGTATCAGATAAGAGAGGAGGAAAGCATTTTTACTGTTACTTTTTTGTTTTATTGTTTTGGGTTAATGTTTATTTCCCAACCTTGAACAGAACTCCTAATGAAGCAACTAGAAGGGACCTTAATGCTGCAGGCCAGCACTTGCGCTGGCACACCTGCAGTCTTCTGCTTTTCTAAAGGAACAACTGTCTCTAACTTCTTTGCTTGATCTGTTGCTATTCTTTATGCACCACTGCAGAGCATCTGGCTTCATTTTCAGACAGACATCAGGGAGCCTTCTCGTCCTCAGACTAAAGAAAGCCCACCTCCAGGCCCTAGGGACCTCAGTGGCCATCCAAGGGATGACTCCTGTTGCCCCGGTACAGCAGCATGGGGAAAGCCAGGTTTTCTCATTGCCTTTTCTTGGGGCTCAGGGCAGAGGAGATGGCAACCTTTCAGGAGGGGTAGGGGTGAGGAGTGGGAGAGAGAGAGGCTCACACCACCTGTGGCAATTAACAAAATAATTGTTAATGCTGGGAGATGAAATGAGTGAGCCTGCATGACAGGTGGGTGGAGAGGCCTCCCAGCTGATGCCACGTGTGGAGGCTGAGCTGATGGTAGGGTGCTGGCAGGGTGCTCCTGCAATGCTGTGTTGATGGTGTCGTGGAGGGTAGCCCTGGCATGGTGTAGTGGTGCCAGGGGAGCCATGCTGGAGGTGGATCCACTTCCACTGGTTGTTCTTGATCTTTGGGTGGATCCACCTCCATGGGCTCCACTCCATCAGTCACATGAATGATGGTCATTGCTACCATGTGGCTGATTGTGCTCCACCTCTGATGCTGCCTCTTCTGCCTCTCTGTCTCCTGCAACCACCTATCTGTCTTTCAACACAAAAGTGGGCAGCCATTCAGATTGCTGCTGTGGGACCTCTTTGTTCCAATCATTCTTGGAATTCAAAGGCTTTGAAACTCAGCAAAATGTGAGCCAGCTGTCTGGGGTCTGTTTATTTATAGGGCCCAGGAGCAAATGGCAGTTAGGTGGCTTGTGACACCAGGAGGCCACTGTGATGGCAATGTGTGTGGCCAAATATGGCTGCTCTGGGAGTTAGGGGGGCTGTGGCCTGAAAGATTCCATCACGTGGGAGAAAGGGGGGGTGGGGAAATGATGACTGAGGGCACCTTTCCTGGGGGTTGCTTCCACGTGCCATTCTGCTGCACCTTGGGCTCACGGACTGCCTTCCACTTCCCCTCGTGTGCCTGGGCTCCAGCCCACTTCTCATCCTGTGACGGATCCCCTGGATGACTCCCTAGTGGCAGCAGTGTGTCAGGAGGGTTGGGGATCCTCGGTGACCTCTCACCAACCCAACTCCCTGCAAGTAGTGGAGCCCTCTGTGTCTGAGAGCAAAGCATCCAGATAGCTTGCAGGCAGCAAAAGGAGGTGCAGCCAGCCTGCACAAGGTCTCCCCGTGCTCCATAACAAGATTGTTGGTTGGTTTTGTTTCCATTTCAGTATGTTTTCTAGTTTGCTATGGCATTTTGAAAATGGGAGGATGAGGACTGTGCGCACTATTTGAAATATGGGTGCAGTACCTACTGAATTGTTGAAGTAAAAGTGTTTGGATTTTGTATTCCATTCCTTTTAATTTTAAACCATTTATTGGCTCCCTCCTCCACAAAGTTTCTTAACTGTTAGTGTTAAGTAATGGAGTATTCCTCAAAAATTAATTTCCTCTAGGGTTCACTTCTATGGCCTGAACAGGCTGTTCTGAAACTGAAGAGACTGCTATGTCTGTCTTTGTCTTTATGTGAGATTTTTATTCTGTCAAATTGATTTTACATTTTCAGAAATTTAGAAACTGTGCGATGAAAACTCTCCTGTATGACTGCTTTTATTTTTTTTTTATTTGTGATTGTTGTATGTAATGTAGTTAAATCTAGGGACTTAGCACTCATGATGGGCCTCACTGATTGGTAAATAAATTTCCTTTCAAATAGGTTATTGGGTAAGTATGGTCTCTGTTGTATTATGTGAAATATTTCAAATAATAGAATGTTAGGGATAGAAGATAAAGAATTCCGTATTTTTCCCCTGAACTGTCAGTGCAGAAGCAGCAATGTGTGTTGCTGTGTGTAAGAGACTGTTTCTTGCATTCATCAAGTTGGAAAGAAGTGGGGAACTCAGTTACAGCATAACTGTATAGCTGTAAATTACTATTGCCTTATGGAAAAGAACTATTTAGGTTCAGATCTTAAAGCTAGAATACAGGTGTCTCATTTTTTTTTGTATTGTTCAAATTGCCCTCTATTCTAGACTAAATGCATAAGTACTTAATTTTTCTATTTAATATGTCTTGGGATATTGACTACTTTGAGGAATTGTGCCTCAGACTGCAAGGGACAAGCAGTTGTAGACAGCAGGTTTATAACAGGTGATGCTCTGGCTGAGTGAAATAGGCAATTTGAAAAGTAGCCAGTAGAGTCTTCTCCGTGATTTGGGTGACTGGTAAATCTGTTTAGCTCTAAATTGTTTTCAGATGTGCTTAGTTTTGTTTTGAACAGGTGGTCCATTTCCAGTGTCAAAATAAGCACTTTAAATACTAGTATGGTGTCTAATTATACTGTCCATCCTTTGGAGAAAGGGGAAATAAACAGCAAAACTGGAAACTAATTAAATATACCTAGGGGCTAACTGGTTGAGGTTACATGAAGCTGGCAGAATGGCATATTTCGCATTTTAAAGAAATCACTTAATGCATTTAAAGGTCTTAAATATTTGCAAATTCTCTTTTGAAATCATAAAAGCGTAAGAATTGTTACTTTGTCTTTCCCCAAACTTACCTACCTGTTTGGTTTTTAGAAGGCAATGAATTGATTGCAGTAGAAATGCTTTTATCAGTTAGAAATGTAAGACCACCTTGAAAGCCTGTGGTGGCACCAAGGACGCTGTTAGTGGTTGCTCTCCTTGCAGTTGTGTTTTGCTTGTTGCTACACAGGAGTTATTTTGCTGAAGCTGGCTACATAATTTAGGATGTGTTGCAATCACGGAAAAGTTCGTGGTGCAAAAGTAACTGATTTTTTTTTTTTTTAAATCTGTGTACTTGAACCCTGTAGTAAGAAAATATGATGGTACGTAAAGAAAACTGACAGTTCTGAGTTTAGTTTTTTATAATGCAATCCTTGTTATAACTATGTAGGATTTCTCAGAATTTCATATATTACTGAATCTTCAGCTTGACACTGATACAGTTTTTTTTTTTTTAGAAAAAAGTTTATCTTGCTTGAAAAATGAAACTGGGTATTGCTATAATATCTGCAAAGTTCCTAACGGAAGCTCTGTGTTTGTTTTAACATCCAGTTGTTGGGTAAAACAGCCTTCAGCTGGCTAGCTGAGATCCTTCTAGTTTTCTTTCTGCAGTGGTCTAGATCCCCATGTCTGCTTGTAGCCACCAATACTCAGCTGTTAAGTAGAAGTGTGAGGTACGAAGTTGGAAATAATTCCTTGCAAATAATGTTTGTCTTGTTCATTGTAGCTAAGTATGATGCTTATAAGTTTAACTTAAATGAGCAGCTTCAATAGTTTCCTTATTTTCTGAAGGGACTTCAGGATACTTAAAGGTAACTAGTCTGTTTTGTAAAAGGAGACATTGTTCAAAATTAAACTATATGCTTGCCTGACTGGAATTCACGTCTTTGTCTTGTAGCTCAAAACCAGGAACGTCTGTGTTCAGGAAAGGTTTGGACAGCTGTGTTGACTTGAAGCTACAGAGAAACTTACTGACACAATTATTACCAACTTTTTTTGACTGAGATGCCAGTTAAGCATTTGACATCCAGAAAGAGCCAGACTAGTTCCTGTTAAGCAAAATATGGTCCGGTTTTCTTCAGCTGTAGTAGGCAGAAGACTTAAATTTTTTTCTGGTCTGAGAGGATTGCTTCTAAGCCTTATTTCTTCCATTTAGCCAACAGTTCAGGTGCATCTCACGGCAGATGACAAGCTTTCTTCATTTTGGCGAACTGCTTTCTTTACTTTCGAACTGAAGTCAGGTGTTTACTACATGGAATGTTGTTTCAGCATTCATTCAGTTAAGAATCTAACTAAGAAAACAAAGCACTATTTTTCTGAATGGTAGGAGTTGTTTAAGATCTTGAATTGTCATAACTTGTACATCAGCAAGTTGATAAAGTTTCAGAAGAACTATTTCCGTGAATTAGAAGTCTTGCTTGCTGGGAACTTTCAGATGAGATTGTGGAAAGCTAACTCAAGTTACAAAAGATCGTCAAATATCTGCAGCAGCTTTACTATCTGTAACATAGTTTTTTTTCCCAAATCTGAGAGTTTTTAGTATTATCCTGAATTACTATGCTTCCTGTTCTATCTAATCTTGAGCATGTCTTGTATTTGGCAGTCTTTTGCATCTTGCATTGAATCTAAGTGTTGTGATTTTTCTGCTCATTATGGCAATGGAGTTGAACATTGGAAGTAATACAACCCAAATGACCTGTGGAGTTTATTGTAAATTTGAAGATAGTGAAATTTTGGGAGGAGCACTTGTGGTTTGTGGTCATAAAGCCTAATTCTGACTCTATTAGTGGGACTGAAATTTGAAAAAGCATGAAGATAATTCAAAATTTCAGAATTGGTAGGTTTTGGGAGGGAGGATGGAACAGTAGGCTGTGGGAAGAACAATAACTTTGTTTTTAAACTTCCATTCAGAACTACGGTAGGCTGATTCTGGATTACCACCAGTGATAACGCCTAAGAAAATCCTCTTCGGGGTTCCTGGACTTCCTCTTTGGTACATGTTATGTTGTTTATTTTTCCTTATTTCGAAGGACCTGGGCTCCTGTTCAAAAGTGATGGAATAATCTCTGGCCGGCACCTGACATTTTGAGGGAGCATCCCCTAAAAGAGCTTGCCTGGGAGACAGTTTGTGAAATAACGCAGTAACATGTTTGCAGTAGTATGCCTCTTTTTTGTTGCTATTTTCTATTGTTGAGTTTCCTCTTGAAATAAGTAACTGAGACATACAGTGAAGCTACTGAAATAAACTTTAATCACTGCAGAGGGATTTACATCTGGAATTAGCATTGATTGTGGTTACTTGCAAAGATGCTACTTGCACTAATTGGGGCAAGGGGAGAGATTTGATCTACTTTCTAGAGGTTTAAAAAAAAAATCAAACAAAATACCGTGTGACTTTAATAATGCACTGGTTTCACTTGCTTACAGTAAATCTGTTTGTAGCCTGAATACTCACAAGCTAGTGTTTTTGATAACAACTTTGTATAATTTGATTTAAGCTAATTTGTGAGATTGGGTGTGTTCAACCCTGCTAGTAAGTTTACTAATAATTTTAATAGAAAATATTTTTTCTATTTTTATCACTTAATCCTTGCATGGGATCTTGGATGATTATAAGTATTGATACTCAGTTGAAATGACCTGTACCTTTTCCTGATTGATTTTTGACTCCCATGATTTTAAACAGAAAGCTATGTAATCTAGGGGCAGTTATGTATGCTACAACTTCTGACAAAAGGCTAAGCAAAGGTAGTATAATGTGGTCATTGTGTAATGGTTAAAGCAACGGTGAAAACTGTAAAAGCGATTAAAACTTCTCCATACTGAGTATACCAGGCTTTTCAGTATTTTGGCTAAATACTGGAAGCATTGCTAATGAAGAGAGTCATAAGGGTTTTCCTGGGTCCTTGGACTTGTATCCGTTTTCTAAACTGCTCAGGTACTAAATTTGACACTTCACTGGTCTAAGTAGCTATCATGTGCATGCTGAATCCGTTTTAATTTGGAAATAAATGCTTAAAGCTGTCTACCTCTTAGTGTGCATAAGAATTAGATATTTCTGTTTGTAGGTTTTTATAAGTGTATGACAAAGCATAGTTCTATTATTGTCTTTAAGCTTGTTCCTGCACACAGCCAGCAGCTTTCAGAAGTATTCTTGCTAAAATAGCAGTGTTCACCTATGTTCTCTGTGGTAACTACGTGTCCTTACTGCTAACGATGTCGCTAATGCACAGTAGAAATTAATGTATTGAGTTAATCCTTCACACTTGCAAGGCAGTTACTAAAGGAGCAGAAGGAGGGTTTCTTTCCTTACTTAAATGAGTACCGCTCAAAACCATGCTGCTTCCATTGGTAAGGGAAGAAAAGTTTTTCTTTGTTCTGTAGTATCTGTAGTATCTTTTTCAATTCACTTAAGTTCTGCATGCACATAAGACCAGCTGATACTGTATCAAAGGTTAAATGCCATGTAAAAGCCCTGTTTTGGCAAGGGGTGGAATGGAGTGAATTCGTGTATGGAGCTTCATGAGAGGTGAAAGCAGAAATCTGTCATAGACTGAAATACTCTTTTCTGATAGCACAGTTGTCTCAGTAACAACTGCTTGCAAGGTGTCTTAGAGCAACAGAGTTAACCTGGAGGTGCTGAAGCATTTTACAGGGGAAGGTTAAGTTGCTCATCCTTGTACTTTTCTGTTAGGGCATTTTACAGTGTTTCAGTGGTTGGGGCCAGTGCCCTTCCATGGATTTACATAATAATGGGTTAATGGTTTTAAACTTAAACAGAGTAGATTTAGGTTAGATACCAGGAAGATATCTTTTACAGTGAGAGTGGTGAAATACTGGAACAGGTTACCCAAGGAGGTGGTAGATGCCCCATCCCTGGAAATGTTCAAGGTCAGGTTGGACAGGACTCTGAGATATCCCTACTCATTGCAGGGAGGTTGGACTAGATGACCTTTAAAGTTCCCTTCCAACCCAAACTATTCTATGATAAGATACTTTATTGTTCCTTGTTCTTCCTTCTGTGTCAAGCTTTTGGAGAGTGGTACCGTGGAAAACTAGGTCCTGTGTTGAAATTGGCTCCAGCACTTTGATGTGTGCTGCCTGCAAGTTAAAATTATAATTTCCCCACCTCTATAGATGTTTTCTTCAACAGTAGGGGTGGTACTCCAGTGCATTTATGCAGTGCCCGTTTTATCTTCTCCCAGCTCTGTTAGTTGCTGAGCAAGTTGATCTGAATCTGAGACGTGGTGCATAGATTAAAAACAAAGGTTTAGAAGAGCAAATTCAATAAAATGAAAACCAAAGTTACTCTGTTTTCTTTCATGCATGTTAGCATGTTCCTTTCATGTAAGTAAAACCCTGGAGCTGCCTAACTTTATCTTTGGATGTTGGAACATTGGCTATTGTTAAATATACAAAAATTACTGCAGAATGTTCAGTCATCTTTAATTGAGCCTGATTTTTGTAGCTTTTGATAGTTAGCATCTACTGTTGTCTCATTCAAGTTCTAGAAAGTTTCTGTGCATACAGGTACCTTTGGGGTTAGAAGATATGAAATACTACTATGAAGTGTTACTACAAATACTGCTAAAATAGATTTGTAAACTTAATGCTTTTTTTATATTCTTCTTACTCAGACCAGCATGTTTTGGAAGTTTGATCTCCATTCGTCATCCCACTTAGATACACTTCTAGAGAGAGATGATGTAACACTAAAGGAATTGATGGACGAAGAGGATGTTCTGCAAGAGTGCAAGGCTCAGAATCGCAAACTTATAGAGTTTCTGCTGAAGTCAGAATGTCTGGAAGACTTAGTTTCATTTATTATCGAAGAGCCACCTCAAGACATGGATGAAAAAATTCGATATAAGTAGGAAAACTTTTGGGGGTGGGGGAACTTGGGAAGGTGGAAAGAGGGTAACTTACTCCAGTTAATTTAATAGTGTGTGTTGAATCCCTGCGTGCTGATAATACCAGTACAATACTGGTATCTTTAGAGTAAGTTTGCTTTCAAGGGATTTTGTAGAACTTTTAAAGAAATCATTCTAATATTTGCATATTTTTCAAATGGAAGCCTTGTATCCACAAGTGCTTCTAAAATCAGTTACTGTCTGAATGAGGCTTGCAAAAAAAATATCAGTATCCACATGAAGAGTCTTGTAGTTGTAATTAAAAAAATAGTTGAATGAGAAACCCTACTTGGCTAATATATTGAAGTGCTTAGTTTTGTTTTATTGGTGATTGGTAAGATGTTTTGAAGGTGCTTATTAGAAGGTCTTTAGCACTCCTTGGAAGAATTTACATGATGTTTAATTGCTGGCGTTTTCTTTTGCAGAGCTAGAACTGTAAGAATTGAGTATGGCCATGGCTTCAGCTAGTTCGCTGAGAAGGTTGAAACTCAAAAGTCAACCTAGCAATTCATATAAAAGCATGTCTACCGTTTTTGGCCTATTTTAGAGTTGTTTATGCAGAAGGCTGCTTTTTTTTCTTGAAACAATATGTAAAAAAAAAAAGTTAAGTAAGCTACACTCTTAGTTGCAGCACTTCACCATTTCTGGTAAACTAAGACTCCCCTAAGTGTTCCTAGTAGAGTGTGAAATTGAAGCATCTTTCGCTTGGAAATCTTAAGCTGCTGATGCTGTCAAAATTACCTCTAGTGTGATTTGGTAATAGTACTGTCAAATGCAAGAAATTACTGGTCTTGATGGCCTCTTAGTTGAATTACTCAGTGTTCTGAATTGTACTTACGACTCTGTGTCATGAAGCAGTACTATCTAGTTTTGCAGGCTTTACTTAATTTCTGCATAATTGCAATATGTGTATATATAAAACCTAAAGCTATTCATTTTGACCTTTTTAATGTAATCCTTGTTATATTAGAAAGTGGCAAACACACTGCCTGCTCCTCAGTATTGATCCAGTACTGTCAGTCTGCCTGACTTCTTGGTGACTAACTTTTTTCCCTTCAAAAATGGAAGTGGCTGCTGAGAGGATGTATCAGTACTAGAACAGGTGGACTTAACAATACATCTTAAAATAAAAGCTTGCACTTTCCTTTCACCACTTCCCTAGTGTTGTCCTATTGCTACTGAAGAGCAGACCTGAGAGGCTGAATGTGCAGTTATGTTACCTTGCAGTAGTTTGCTGCTTTAATTACTGCAGACCAACCCTGCTTACAAACTTGATCAGAAGCCTTACCAGGTTCTGAATTCAGAGCTGAAAGTATCACAGCTTTGAAGCATGAGTGATGGATGTTTTTATGTCCTTTTTCCCAGATATCCAAACATATCGTGTGAGCTGCTTACATCAGATGTCTCGCAGATCAATGATAGGCTGGGAGAAGAAGAATCCTTACTTATGAAACTGTACAGCTTTCTCTTAAATGAATCTCCTCTAAACCCTTTATTGGCCAGTTTCTTCAGCAAGGTGCTAAGTATTCTTATAAGCAGAAAACCAGAACAGGTAAATATTTACAGGGTCTCCAATTTAAGAAGTGCTTTAATAAAGTTACAGTACTCAGCAATGCTACTTTAAGACTATGCATTTGAGGGATAGCAGCAGAGTCAAAAAAAGAGCATTCAGCTTCCATACTAGCTGAAAATGCTAGCTTTTTTATGGTATGCACAGGATTAAAAGATATATCTGGATGAGTAAGATGTATTTGATTCAGATTTGCAAGAGCTATTAATGCAACCAGTGTGTGAGTGCTTACATTTTGACTTAGCTTAGCTCAATATTTTATTTGGTGATATTTGCATTAACTGCTGTTAGAGGTGAAGTAAGCATATTGAATTGGTGAGAGTGGGTCCAGTTTGATGTAAAGAATTGTTACAGAGCAAGGTGAGAGAAATTTGGAGTCTTTGTTCAGAAATGTTTTTATACTCTGTGTTCATGTGGCACACTACTGTAAAGAGGTGATGAAATTAAGTTTGTGACTCTGTTCTGTATCTTTAATTTAGTAAGCTTTGTATTTGTTTTTATTTTGTTAAGGTTTTGCTATGTCAAGCTTTGCCCACTAAACAGGGATGAGAGTAATTCATACCAAAAAGGAAGGCTGACTGTGCAGTGGATTATAAGTAGTTTGTGGTCAGCAAGTTGGGCTTGAGAGGGGGCCCAACACACACTGCATGTAGTAGATCTGTCCCGTGTCACTTTTGCTACTCTATACATGTGTATAATGTGCTACTCTATACGTGTTTGTAATTTTATCTTGCTTTGTACTGCAGACTTTGTGGCAAAAGTGTTTAAGAGGTTCTCATTTACTTTCTGTATTTGGTAGGAGAGAAACTAAAGCCGATTTATCTAATCTACTATGTAAAATACAGATAAACAAATGTCAGCTTACTTCCTTTTTAATTTCTAGATTGTGGATTTTTTAAAGAGGAAACATGACTTTGTAGACCTCATTATTAAGCACATAGGGACCTCTGCTATTATGGACTTGTTGCTCCGGCTACTGACTTGCATAGAACCTCCACAGCCCCGGCAAGAAGTGTTAAATGTAAGTAAAATGTCTCAAAGGTGTTTTGTTTGGTTTTTTTTTTTTTTGACGTGTGAACTGTCAGATGGCTTATCTTCTGCTGGTGTTACTAAGTTTATTTCTTAAATGTGCTGAAATTAGATGTGTGGGATTTTTTGCTTGGAGCTGCCAATATTTTTCCAGTGGAGCCACAACACTGGTGGGGACAACTTAAACCTGAGTGGCTAGTCTCTTCCCCTGGTCTTCAGTATTTAACTTATGACTGCCAGATGCACTTTTAAAAATGCTTTGGACTTTACTGAACACTTGGTTTGGCATTGGAAAGTTTATTTAAAAGTTATACCCAAGGCTTTTTTCTTTTCACTTGCTCAGAAACCCTAGTTTTGCTTTTTCCTTTTTTCTGAAGTATTGTTAATATTTGTTTAGGAGTATTGACAATATGACTCATGCCAATTGTCAAATGACTTCTTTTAATTTCGTTAATTTTAATTCATTTAATTCATTCACTTGGATAACGTTCTTACTAACATGCACAAACACTTTTACAGTGGCTAAATGAGGAGAGAATTATCCAGCGGCTTGTAGAAATTGTACATCCGTCTCAAGATGAAGATGTAAGTATTGGTATGACACTCTTCTGTATCTATCTGTTCAGCAAGATGCCGTACAACATAGTGTTAAAACTTTCAGCTTTACTGTTTTCTGCTTTTTTTTTCAGTAAGCTGATTTCAGTATTTAAGTGTGGTCGTTTGACGGAGGGTGTGTGGTTCTCTCCCCTCCCCAGTCAAAGCCTTCCACATACTCAGTGTTGTCTGGACATTCAACTCTAAGGTTTTGCCACCTTAGTACTGCAAATAGATTCTTACCTCATGCCTCAATGTTGGTTTTTTTTTGGTCTTGTTAAGGTTTAGTTATGGCATGAAGCTATTGTCTGAATGTTTTTTGGGTAGCAGAGGCTCTTGTACACCTTGAAACTTTCACCTTTTTTAATTGAAGTATTATGGTCCAGCAAGTTATTACTCTTATAGTGAAAAGCTATGATTTTTTGTTCCAGAGGCATTCGAATGCATCACAGTCACTCTGTGAAATTATCCGTCTAAGCAGAGACCAGATGTTGCAAGTACAGAACAGTTCAGAACCAGATCCACTGCTTGCAAGTCTAGAGAAGTAAGTTGGTTTGAATTTCTGATTTTATTTTCAGTTCACAAAAACCACTGTTTTTAACTTGTGACTGTGAAAACCTTTAGGAATGGCAAGCTCTGCTTTTCAGGTGAATTTTCTTGGCTACACATCATCTGTCTGTAATTTAAAACAACTCTGCAAGTAAGCAGAGCACACCTGGAGGACTTCCCGGCGGGGGGGGGAGGGGTGTGTGTGTGTCACATTAATATTTCCTGCACTGCCAAAGTTAGTGGGGTCAGACATGCAGCGGTCAGCTTGATACTGTGTAGAGTACGCATGGGAGACTTTGGCTTTGATCTGTTATTTGTTTTAAGTTAGTCAAAGTGTAGGATTCTGCCAGAGAAGACTTCCTATATTTCCTTCTTCCTTTTGCTGGTCATAGGTTTAGGCTTGTGTAGCTGTTACGGCAAGCTGAATATCTGACTGAAAACTTGCTTTATGTAGTGTCGGTTGTCAGATCAAAGAACTAGATCAATAGAAGGAACAGGAAAATATGGTTGGGGCAGTGAGGGTGGGAGTAATTGTCCTAGTGGTACCTGCTAGCTTGAAATAGCTAGTTTTCTTTGTATTATCTCCTTACTAATTTTACATGGGCAAATGGTAGCTACTTCGCTTAACAGCTGTATCCTGAAGTAGTGTTATATCATGCTAATGCTTTTCTTTCCAGACAAGAAATCATAGAGCAGCTTCTGTCTAATATTTTTCATGAAGAAAAAAATGAATCTGCAATAGTCAGTGCAATCCAGATACTCTTGACCTTACTTGAGACAAGACGACAGACGTAAGTATTCTTATTTTACTTAAATTATGCCTGCATAATTTAGCTAAACTGTTGTTCAGTAATAGCATGTGTCTTCCATGTACTTATGACTGAATCATTTTTCTGGCCTCTTGTAGCTGAAGGAGTGAAAGATGCCAACAGCAACCACTTGGTTTGCTTACTACGCTTTCACCAAATGACTGGTCTTCCTGCAGTTTTTTTTCTGGAAGCTAGTTTAAGTGCCACTTGACAGATCAGACTAATTACATTTCATCAGTTTGTTTCTAGATACAAGGAATAAAATAAACATGTACAGTGCAGTGAGTAGGTGTTGACTCTTTAAAAATTTATTTGGAGTTTTATTACAACTTCACTTTGAGAAACTGCTGAGCAGATCTCTGCTACATTCAGTTTGTTTATGTTGTTTAGAATAGAGAAGTGAAGCTCTTCTGTTTCCTCTTTTGAGGCAGATAAAACAGCTGTAATGTCTAACCTTAAAACTTTGTTGGACATTTCAGGCACAATAAACCTAAGAATACTAGGAGTGGTGTTTGGAAAAATCTTGTTCAACCGTCACTTCACACAATTTATATTTGTAACCCTATGGTTTTTACTTGCCACTTCATTCTTTTTACGTGCCTTCAGAACTCTCAAAATCATACCTTGAAGATGTTTTACAGTTAGTTTTGATATTAATTATCAGATTTTGCTTGGGTGTGTTTTAGATTTGAAGGCCATATAGAGATCTGTCCTCCAGGCATGAGCAATTCAACATATTCAGTCAACAAGAGTGTATTAGAAGCTATAAAAGCACGACTTTCTTCCTTCCATGAGCTCCTACTTGAGCCTCCAAAAGTAAGTGAAACCTTGTGTTACCAAATTAATCGAAACAAGACTGTCACTGTGTGACTGTATTTTAGATAGGTTATAATAACAAATAAAACCTAGTTTGACAGCTTTCAGGCAAGTGCACAGGCTCCTTCCCAGTCTGTTGTGAGCTTTGCTGTTCATTGTTGTTGTCCCTGAACTAGTGTGTTCTGCTAATTGATACCCTTTTCCAGTTTAAACTTTCTTTAATTGGCAGAATAGCCTTGAAGCAATTACTTCTTTCTGAAAGCAATGAGAAGAGATTTGGTATATATTCTCACAGTGGGTCCTGTTTTCTGCTTGGAAATCCTATCCGGATAGGAAACATGGACTATGGATGCATGAGTTGTTTGGAACTTTGGCATGGCCGGTATGAGACCTGCACAATTCCTCTAGACTTGCCCAGGACCCAAGTAGACCATCTCCACGGCGTGCACCCTGCGCTCTAGGCATGTTAAATTCTTTGGGCTTTTTAACTGATGTAAGCAACTATGTCAAGCAAAAGATAAATACAAGATGTATAAAGAGGGAGTTTGCCTATGGTCTATTTATTTTTCTGATCAGATTTTCACTGGCAGAATTTCAGCTGGAGCATTGCACCCTGAACTGGGTGCCAAAGTCCAGAAGAGGGAAGGACCTGTGGGCAAAAGTGAAAACAAAGAGCAGAGGTGTATAAAATACTGGGGGGGATGTCAAAGTAGTGTTAAAGTTTATTTTAGCCTGGAGAAGATGAGACCTCAAGATTTCCAGATGCAGAAGAGGTAATAAAATACAATAAAGAGAAGACAGTTTCTTTGCAATGACATAACAAGATACAAGTCTATATTACAGTAAAAGCAGGGTCACAGAAGATGCTTGAGTATTTTCTGGTATTTGGACATAGCATTTGAGTAAGTCCTCTAGTGAAATTACTGAATCTGTTGCTCATTTTGAGCACTAGTTGAATGGGCATGCTTACATAAGGCAAAAATCTAAATGAACTAGCAGGATGTCAGTCATCTTTTTTTCTGGTGCAAGGGTGCACTAGTCAGGCACAATGACATCCAGTATTACAGAAAACGGTAGTGGTGGTCTTGTCAAAATGTGTTTGTGCCCTAAGATAGGAAGACATTTTTGTTATGAATTTCCCTGCTTATTGCATATTTGATACTAGATTTTTAGCTCTTATGATAGCTAGTACCAGATTTTTCTTATTAGCTGACACTTAGTTATGCGACAACCAGCTAAAATTTCAGTGTAAGTGCCATGAAGCTTATGATTGTGCTAAAAAGACCCGCGAGTGTGGAAAGAGATTCTTGCTGTATTTGAAGTAACATGTTCAAAGACTACAGGTGGAGCTAGTTTCATGTATGACATTAGAATAAGACACCAGAGAACCCTGTGACTTAGTGAAATTGTTTTCATGTATATGAAGTTAGGGTTGTGGAGGCATTATAACATATTCAGAGACTGTCCACCTAGCTGTTTTATGTATGTTGTAGCAATGTAGACTATATCACTGGTTAATCCATGTACAGCTGAGCATTTCCTATGAAGTATCTACTAATTCCTTTCAAGGATGAGCAGAATGCATCTACTTTCAGATGCTGTCTGTAGTTAACAATGAATTTTTACAATGCTGTTGATTTCATATGGCTGTTTTTAGAGCTTATTTTAACTCCATAGACAGGAAACAATAGCATTCAGAACTAAAAATTGCTTTTTTCAGGGTGAAGGTAAGACTTGCTAAAGGACTGATTGCATGTATTTTTAAGCACTACTATGTTGTTGAACAGTGTAATGATGAGCTGTTTTTTTTAAAGATATTTTAATGGGTCTTATGTGCTCACCTTTTTCAGAAAAGTGTCGTGAAGACAACCTGGGGTGTATTGGATCCACCTGTGGGAAGCACACGTTTAAATGTGATTAGGTTAATATCTAGCCTTTTACAGACGAATACAAGCAGTGTGAATCAGGAGCTTATAGAGCTTAACACTATAGGAGTAATACTGGTAAGAACTTTATGCTGCCTTTATTTTTATGGATTGCTCTTAAGATCTTGTCTGTTTTTTCTGTCACTGCAGATAATTTGTAGTATATTTTCAGGCCTAACTTTTCAATTTGTTTGTGGCTTCTATTGCACCATTTAAGAACTTTTAATACTGAATTTTACTGTTAAATTCATCTGTCTGAAGTCAGCATTTTCCTCTGATCACTTGAGTGGTTCCTATTCTCTAAACCTTTGTAAATACGTGAAGTGCTTTTCTTAAGCAGCTTATCTTTTTCATCTATATGTTCTGAAGTTTTCAGCCATGTTCCAAGCTTCCCTGCTGTTTTCATTCTTTTCCTGGATTATTCCCTCAAACCCCGTTTTCCTCTCATGATAATGTATGGCACACCAAATGGTATCTCAGCACTGTCCTGTAAAGGGACAGCTATTCTTGATACCTCGTATACCTTCAAACCTCTGAAAGCAAGATGTTGCACAACAGACTTTCAGTCAGTTAATTCACTGCTTTTTGCTAATGTGGAATGTGTACTTTGAGTACTTCTTGCCTCAGACTATGGCAGGACATATTCTTTGTGTTTAGGTTGACAAAAAAATTCAGATGTTGGTATCGGTTAAAAAATAACTAGCAAAACATGCTAGAACATGTACTACAGTTTCTGAATACAATATATAAACTTCTGCTTCGGAGCAGGCAGTTGCAAACTTACAGTGTAAATATTTTCTCTGCCCAAAATTGTTTTAGTCTAAAATCTCTTTTTTTCTTCAACTAGTTAATAGAGCTATGGTTGTAATGTCTTCATCTCAATATCTCTGCACAACTTGGGTTTGCAGGCAAGTGTTAACTTGTATACAAACAGCTAACTTCACCGTAACTGAAGTTTTTCCTGTATGTACTCTCTAAGGGAATGTGCATGCTATGAACACTTCATGTTCTCTTAAGTAGATTATTTTGTAAACTAATTTCATTGAGGTTGAATATGCTTTTCTGTTGCAGGTTTTACATAAGGAAAAAATAATTATAGCCATATAAACTTCTTGGTGCTTTACTGTGCAGACTTGACTGTTAGGAAAAGTATTTGTTTAGTTCCAGTAGCAAATCTTTGTGGGAGGATGTCATTACTTTAGGAGGACTGAAGGAAGGTAGAGAATCCGTAGCTGCATTTTAAATGAGATTTAAATTGTTCAGTATTGTTCCAAACACTGAACTAAATGCACACTGTTACTGTATCTCAACCTCAGTATTTGTCTGTCTCTTGTAAGGTGTTTAATAATATTAAACTGCATCTGGATTTTCTGAGGTAGCCTTCTGTGATATAAGAATAAAATCGGTAGATTACAGATTCAAAACAGGTAGATGATTTTGTCAGGAATCTCACTGAAGTGAGGAGCACGTTATAAATGTTATTGTAGATGCTAGAAGGTTAAGTTGAACTCAAAAAAGAGAAATCTGTCAAGGGCTACTAAGGTCGTAAATAACACTTATGACTCTGGGACTCTAGGCTGCAGCTAGCAGAAAGAATGTAAGTAGGGACATTCCTCCCTGTCTTTGTTTTCTGAAAGTGCATTATTGACTACCCTCAGGATAAATCCAGTTACAGGTGAGTTTTTGTTCTGACCCAGTATGATAGTCCTTGTGTTCAGGTAATAGCAAGCATGAGAATTAACTTTTTTGTAGGTCACAAATTTTTCTCTTGAACAATAATACTTTTTGTAAAATGTAAAGAATTAGTTCCAGTGTAGTTATTCAAATGACTTGCTGGGGTTGAGACTATTGGTCATGTTTAATGAAAAGACCTTGTTTTGTGTAAACTTTGTTGAATTTGTATTTCAGGACATGTTCTTTAAGTATACATGGAATAACTTTTTGCATACTCAAGTAGAAATCTGTATTGCATTGATTCTTGCAAGTCCTCTTGAAAGCACTGAAAATGGCACAATTACAGATCAAGATTCCACTGGGGACAATCTCTTACTGAAACATGTAAGTTGTATTTTTTTGGGAATCTCTTGAATTTTCCTGTATCCAGGCTATCATGGCAGCTACTCTTACATAAAATATACCCTAATTTTACTTTATGTATAGAATGAACAGGAACATTTTTCTGTTTTTTCTTAAACTGTCAGCTCAGGATGTTAAACCTGAAAGTGCCATAGAGTAGACTTTTGCTGCCCCAAAGTGAGCATGTGTGTAGAGGTGCAAGTATTTTGCTTGAAGAAGTTCCTCTTACTTTCAAGAATTAAAATTGCTATTTCAATAGCTTTGTGATAGTAGAACTCATCAGCTATAAAGAGAAGTAGAATTAATATAGATTGAGCTTTTAGGTGTCTGGTTGAGATCCGACTGCTGCTTCAGAACTTTAAACCCTTTAATGAAAGTATTTATCCTGAACCTGAAATGAGTTGTCTTTAGTATTTATTAAAATTAATTGTATAATATGTAATAGTGTTCCACTTTACTGCTACTAAGCTTACTTTACTTTTTTAATAGCTCTTCCTTAAGTGCCAATTAATAGAACGAATACTTGAAGCATGGGAGATGAATGAGAAGAAACAGTGAGTAACTAGTTTTATCATTCCCTGCAACTGTCTACATAAAACTTGAGTTGAGATGAATGTGTGACCAATTTATGACTTATCTGGCCAGTTCTAAAAACACTTGTATGTTAATACTTGGATTAAAGCTTTCTCTCATACTACTTTTTGGTAGCATTCTTAATGCTTTTTCCCATGACCACTTGAGAATACAATAGTTTGTCATTCTTGCAATGTATGAGGTATTACTAGGATCTTTAAAGTCTACCCATCTTCAAGCGCAGAAATATACCATAAGTTTTCAGAGGACAGGAAAAACTTTTCTCCAGTAAGCAACTGAAAAAGTTATAAACAGATCAAAGCATATTACATATTAGTGAGCAACAGACTCCTAAGTAATAAAAGCCAAGTTCTCAGCAATGGAATACCTTCTAAAAGTATGTGTTTATGAAAGGATGGAGTTTCAAGTAGCTAATGTTGTCTGAAACTTTTCATAGCAGAAGTAGTAATCCTCAGTCTTCACCTTATGTGGTAAAACATTCCTCTGAAGGCTTGTAAGTTTGGCTCAGGAGATACTGAACAGGCAATGTTAGATCTAACTTGTCAAAATACAGAATTGGCTGACTGGGATAGCGTTGCTGGTTTCCCGGTGTATTATTTTAGACAGTTCTACTCCCCCACATGTTCCTGTTTGTGTATTAGATAGTAAATATATTGCTAATGTGACTGATGTGAAAATAAGGATCTTGAAACAGGTGAAGAGAGTGGTACAAAGATTGTGACTTAATTTAACTGTAGAGAACATGCTCTCCTAAATGTCTTCTGTTTTATGTCATATTCTCTTGAGGTTACAGAAAACTGTCAACTTTATCAGCAATTAAACTCTCATAGGAGAGAAATGTGGAAGGGTTATTTCGATAGATCCAACTTAAAACTAATATTTGGTTGGATAAGAATGTTCTTGATCCAGTGCTTACTACATGGATGTATTAAACATTTAGTCTCATGTTTGCAAATACTAATGTGGAAAATGTTGTAAACCTCTGCTTTTATCTACAAATAATTATTTTTTATTTGTGGGAAATGAGCAGACTGTAAGTCTTTAAGATAATAAAGGTATTTTTAGCTTAGCTGGTTCAGAAAAGGGATTTTTTTTTTTAAGTGATGTTATATTCTGTCAACATTATTTCAAGCAGCTCTAGAAGCTTGAGACTGACTTCTTTCTACTGGTAAAAATCTGACACAGTAAAAAGCTGTTTGATTCACTGGGATTAATAAACATTTGTTAAGAGGATACAATCGTATTCTAACTTTTTAGCTAGACAATAACAAGTCAGTCCATTTTGTCAAATACAAGCACTCTTTATGGCGTGTCCTGTATTAGAAATTGTAACCTTTGCCATCATCATGTGTTGTTTGTTTTGAATATACTTGTTACCTAAGCAGTGGAGGAAATAAGGTGGGAATCTCTCTCTCAAGTTGTTCCTGTCAACAGTGTGATACTGTTTCATTCATGACATCTTGCGGTCACATAACCCAATTTTTCACCATCATCAAACACATGAAGTAACTGAAATTGTTATGTGACTTGTGTTTGCATAACATAAGCTACTTCCTGAACTGCTGTCACTTTATGAAGATTTCGGTCAAGTTCATGGGAAGCTTGTTTAGCCAATTGAGTGGGTCTTTCTTGATCACACACACCCCCACCCCCACCCCCCCCGCCTTTCCCCAAGCACAAGACCTTAAAAAGCTGGCACAGCACATCTGGTTAGCTTGCAGCTAAATACTAGAAATTCAGTCCAAGTCAGAGTTCTCCTGGTTCTAGCTGATCATAACTACTCTAAACACTAGTCATTCCTGTCTCTCCAAAGCAATTCTGTCACATAAAAATATTCAGACTGCCTTGTAATAAGTGTACCTTTGGCATACACCTATGTGTCACTCCTAAACTTCAGGAAAGCAATGATTCTAACTTAAATTTCAGTTGGTCGTACCATTGCAGCTCTGTACGCTGAATGTAATGTTAAGAAACTGCAATACTAGAGCACACCGGATTTAAGAATTTTTTCTCTTTTGATCATGGACTTAAAGTTTTGAGAGAATGTATGGTGTATTGGGATTTTGAAAAATACTTTTAGCAACAGAAACTTTGTGAAAACTATGGATGTGTTGTTAATTTTGTCTTTATTTTGATAATGCTCTACATTTTTCTTTCTACACACACACAAAAGTGAAAGCAGAAATAATCTGTTCGGATACTCTGCACTTCCCCCTTAGTAGTTTACATGCTTGTTAAGTCTTCTGAACTGGCTCAGTGCAGTCAAACCAGTTGGTATCTTAAATTCTTGAGTATTTTTGTGAACCTTTGATTTTAGGATGCAACTCTTCTGCTGAAGAACCTCTGTGCTATTTGTCTTGTGCAACTTCATGACTCTGGAGTGTTTCATAACAAAGTGTTGTAGCACAGTTGCTCTGAGTGTGGGCACTTGAATTTCTTTTGTCTCTTGTAGGGCTGAAGGAGGAAGACGGCATGGCTATATGGGTCACCTGACAAGGATAGCAAACTGTATTGTGCATAGTACAGATAAGGGGCCTAACAGTACACTAGTCCAACAGCTCATTAAAGGTAATGTTAATGGTCTTAAGTTTGTCTTCATGAATTTTATTATCACATTTTAAGGAAATGAATCAAACTGAAATTAAAAGGCAGCTGTTGGATAAAAGAAGAAAATACTTGTTATTTCTAATGCATTCAATTTAAAACCAGCTATCCTTAAACATATGTTTAGGTCGTTCTTTCAAACAGTATCAAAGCTCCCTAAAATAAATGCAAAGAGATGCTGACCTGCTTAATTTGGACTTGTTTGCTGGATGGAGTAATCCTTATAGATTTAGGAGGATGTATATGTTCTTTGCAGTATTTCTGGCAGAGCAGAAGAGAATAATTAAAAATTAAGTGATGCTCCATTGTCAATAGTATCAAATTGTGGGGTCTCTTTTCCGTTTCCTACACTAGAGCTACCAGAGGAGGTCAGAGAGCAATGGGAGACGTTCTGCACAAACTCTTTAGGAGAAACTAACAAGAGGAATACAGTGGACCTGGTAAGTAGTGACTGGTAAGGTATCAAAATTGCTGCTGTTTACTTGGGCCACAGTTTCTTTTTGTCAGCAGCACAGACAATCTTCCCAGCTACCACGTACTTGTGTCAACAAGCACATCTAGTTGCTGAGCTGTGGAATGGATAATTCTGTAGTTTACTTTTCAACTAAAGCCATATCATTAATATTTTGTATGGGAATCTTGCAATAGCTCAGTTTGTATAACTCATCCCGGACAATTAGCCAGTACGGAAGATTTCTTTACAGCTTCAGGTTAGTGTCCTTGAAAGCTGGTGTCCTGCTCGAAGAGTACAGACTAAAACTGCAGGAGCTGATGTTAATTGCTTTATCTAGAGTATGTAAATGACCCTGTAAGTTTAATGTGAAAATGCTACCTGCATCCTACTGCATGTGTTACTGACCTTGCTTAAGTCAAGTAACTTTGCATGCTTCTGTCGTGTACCTGTTGTATTTCCTCTGCTCACAGCAGTAGCAATAGCACTTTGAGAAAAGAGTTAAGCTTAAGTATGAAGATGGTTTGTGTAATCATGTTAAACGTGCAGTTTAAGAGTAGTCGCTTGGAGGCTTTGTAAACAAAGGCTTGTTTTCAATGTCAAGAGACCAATTAATGAATTTTAATACACTTGACTTCTCCAGGAATGCATTGCTTTGCATGTGGCTTTGTTAACTTGTGCTAGTGCTGTATTAATTGGGCTGTAAGACTAAGACTGTTAAATATGCCATTTCACCATAATATAGAAATTGTAACATAACGCTAGCGTGATGTGTGTGGCAATAGAAGCAACAGGAAGTCATCTGAAACTGCAGGTTGTGGATAGGGCTAAATGATGTACAGATAGTATTTTTGCCATGACCGTGTGAATTCAAAGTTCATAGTGCTTGTAGAATGATGCCATTTCCCTCCTTTTAGAAACTAGCTCTTGGTCAAGAGTCATCTAAAGAAGCAGAATTTTAAGCTGACTTACAATTAATAACATTGTAATTAGCTCTTTAAATAACTAATCATTTACTTGGACTGACTTGATGTAACAACAGTAAAACCTCATTTAAAACATCTCAACTCCACAATATTCAATTCAATAGAAATACAAAGCATTAAAACAAATTCTTGTATCTAAAATGCCATCTGGAAAATACTGTCTCTTTGAATTATTAAAAGTATAGGTTTTGTTTCTGCTTACATGATCAATTCTCACAAGCCTTGAATTAGCATTTAGTTCAAAGATAAGCAGTAATGAATGGTACAGTATGGTGTAGGATGTATGAAAAGACAGATCTCATAGAAAACTCAGCTTGCTGTTTTACTGAGTCAAGTTTAAGTTATGCTGATTGTATGGGTGTATCCTGAAAGCACAGCCCCACAGTATTTCTTCCCAGTCATACTGTCCCCTAATATCCATACTTTTGATCTGTGCTTTAGTGTCCATAGACGTGTCCTCTCCATCTGTAAACCTCGATGATTTGGTATGTTTGAGCTCATCTGAAAGTTGAGGAAAGCATCCTGGGTTAAAACAGCTTGTCAGTACTAATGTTTATACCTGATTTAAAGTGCAGATTTTCAGTGTCCCCGGAGCAAGATCTTAAGCACACTTTATTTTATATGGGTTAGCCTTGTATTTATTGCAGTTCCTGACCTGAATTGACAGAACTGTGGTTTACTGTTACACTTGATCCTCTTCAGTCATCTTACTGTATTTACTAAGCTCAGGTGATCTGATGTGTATGTATAATCTTATGATGTGAAGTTCATTAAAAAATGTGTAAAGAAGGTAGTTGTGTGAAGGCTATGGAAGTTAACTGATCTTGTGAGCACTTTCAATGCTTCAGTCATTTGATGCTCAACGAATTAGAGCTCTCTTCCTAGAATGGAACAAGGTATATGGTCCTGGGGTCCCATGCATAATGAACTGCTTCTGCAGCCATGAGACTATTGTTTTTCAGTTGTTTTACATCAGGGATGTTGATTGTAAATCACTTTCATTCTCTTTCTCCATCTTCAGGCTTTTCTGTCTTTCAAACAAGTTCTGTTACATTTTCTAAAATGACAGTAACTGCAGACTTAAAGTGAGCATGTAGCAGAACTATCTCAGAGTTTCCCCAAAACACTTTGCAGGCGTTACAGGAAGTTTATTTCTGTCTTTCCACTGCTAATTGACCTTCTGGTAGAAGGTATGTGGTACTTCACTGTGCTTGCCTACTTACACTTACCTAGCTGAAGATTAAACAGATGTGGAGTAATTAATTTTCGCTTTAGACAAGGTACATTAATGATACTGGTACAGTGAAGAATGCTATAGATGTTGTAATACTAGGTTTGTACAAGAGATGTTGTATAACTTCAGGTATGCCTCTTTATGGCATCCTTCCAATATCAGTCATGAAATTGAATGGTCGTGAGGAATGCTTAAAGACTTGGTGAGGAGAACATACCTCTCCTAAGCCTAAAAAGAACAGTCTACAGCACAAAATGTTCAAGGTAGCCTTAAAAATTACTATGTAAGTCCTTGCTCTTAAGGAAAATCCTTCTCAATATTACCAGGAAATGAGGCAAGAAGTGTCACACATTAGAATGAATTATTTGTGAAAAGTGTCTGTGCTGTGTGTTAGTGTTAGGAAGTGACTGGTCTGAACAGTGAGGAGCTTTCTGAAGTAAAAATTAATTGCTGGAATTTGCAGTGGTAATTCCCACTCCCTTCTCTGGCATAATTCTGCCATTTATTTATTAGGGTGGAGTAATGCTAGTTTCTTCTTTCAGGTTTATGCTTCAACTACAGCAGCAGTCAGAAAACAGGAACAGTAACTCGTGTATCTTAGGCATTATGTCCTGTTGGTTCCCAAAGGGAGAGTCTGGGGGAGAAGACACTGTGTCTACCTAAGAGTCCGGAGCTTGTTTCTGTTACAGCATAAGGGCAGGATTTTTCCTGGGTATTAACTCGTTCATTAGTAGTAACTAAAGCTAAATAAACAACTTCTTACTTGGTTTTGGGTGTCTTTTCCCCCAACAAGTTGCAGTTGTAGGGGTAGGTGTATTAACTTTTCTCCTCACAAAATGTACCTGTGTGAGGGGGGCGGTATCTACGGCACCTCAGGTTGTGGTATTGAATACCATACAATTACCTTGAAGAGTGTAGACTTTGCAAGAATATTTTCATAAATACACACTGAGAACTAACCTTCAATGGATTCAGTCTGTTGTTTGATCTAACAGTTCTTTTCCAGACACAACAAACCCAGAGATCATTTGGTGCCTAACTGTTCTTCCCACTTATTGACAGTTTCAGTGTTGATAGGTCAGGTTTCCTTCAGAAATTTGCTAACTTGAAGTCAGGGTACTTCTAGTATGCAAATTGCAGTGCAGGATGGAATGGTAGATGTGCAAAGATAAAGCACTCCCAATGATTTTTTTTTTTAAAGAAGTGTGATACTAACACAGGGAAAAACTTAAAACCAAAATATACTTCAGGTAATAACTGTCTTTGTTTCTCTTACATGTGTCCTGACTTCAGCATTGTCCTGTGATGTTTCTGGGAGCTTAGAAAGGTGTCTGTCTTACATGAAGCTTTGTATGCATTTCAGTACTCCTTTTGTATAGTGATACCATAAGTCAGCAAAAACTCTAAAACTCGTTTGGGAATTTTAGAAAGCAAGCATTCTTTATTACAGTGCCAGATGCACCGGGGATATTTCCTCCTAGCGTGCATGCCACAGATTGAAGCAGACATTCCTTAATTCAATTTCTTATCAATAAGTTTCAGCCCCTGGGGCAGTCTCATGCTGTGGAATGGTTACATCGTTTACACAACACTTGGTCAGCATTTTCACACTGTATATGTTCAGTGAGGAAGGGTCCAGGAGTCTTTCACCAAAGGGGTGTGATTTTTTTTTTTTTAGTATTATAATCTATTATAGTAGTGTTAGTATAGTTAATGTATATAGAAATATAGGCTACTTTTAGACACTACGTTTCGACCCGAACCAGCCAAAACTAAGCGCTAGCAAGCAGTCTTCTCAGGGTGTTCTTACCTCTTCAAGGACAGTTCCCTTGATTTAAAGGCTCCTTGTGTTCATCTTCTTGGCATCTTGAAGGCAAAGGTTTTGAACACATTCCTAAATAAGCAACAAAGTTCTGCTGTTCTGACTATAAGAAGGCCTTTATGATAACAATTCCCCCCTTTGGGATTTAGGTATTACTTAAGTCCCACTATATTAACTTATTAACAAGCAACAAACTACATTTGATACAGCATTGTACAATCACAACTGCACATACTAGGGTAAGAATCACTAAAATTCTCATTATGATTAATTTCTTAACTGAAAGTGACAAATCCAGGGCATCAGCCATGACCAAATGTCTTGAAATCCATATGAGGTGTCATCCTTCAGTATTTCACGTCTGTCTTCACTATTTTCTGTATCATAAAGTGCACATTCCGAGTCCACAGATCTTCTTGATTTCTCAAGGCCATTACTAAATTCCATTTAACGAGCCCAGGATTAGACAACATATGATGATTACATAAATGCCTGAAAATAAAAATTGAAGGTAAGATTCTTATATTATTGAAGGTAAGATTCTTCTTATTCTCATGCTTAATAGAATGTAACTTTGCCTACAGTCAACATAGAAATAAGGTTCCAGGTCAGTCAGTGTACAATTCATTTACTTCTGTACTTGATGAAGCTTCCTGTGGTGACCAGCTCGAGTGCTCTGAGATCTTTGACCTGCCCTCCTGAGAGTTTATGGGGGCAGTCAGCCACCATGTGCCTGATGCTGTGACAGTAATGGCACTTCTTTGGCTGCAGAGGTAGACTACATTCTTTAGCATGGTGGTCAAGGCCGCCACACTTGTTGTATCTCTCCCTCTTTGGTTTTCTTTTTTGTGCTGATTTCACTTCCTAAACAGGAGATCCCACCAGGACCTGTTACACGTATTGATTCAAGGCCTTTGGGAAACTTCTTGAAAGTAAATTCCACTGGTTCTCCTTCTTTTAGGCTTATAAATCCTTCCATGTAAATCTTAGTTTGGTGTACAAAGACATCAACCGAAGACTCCAAGGGGCTTTCCTCTTGGTTGCTCATGGAGGTGAACCCGAATCACATTCTCACATTGAACCATTTATGATGGCCAGTTCCATGCAAAACCTGGGATTCCTTCTCCCTGCTCCGGAAACTTCCCAAGCTCATCTTCACTATTACTTGCCCCTTCAGCCATGTTGTTCCACAGACACTCTGCTGCAAGAACATTCTGGTAGCCCATCGTCCAATGCTTCTTCCAGAATTATTTCAGGTTCCAGTTTACTCAGTCTACCTTTACATGTATATAAATGGAGTTTCCGGTATGGGAGTTACTGGGTCACTCATGTTCCATCTAGAATATATTTCATTCCAGACATTATTCTGATTTTCTGGGGAAATTTAGTGAAATGAATCATGCTCCACCAAAAGTGAGAGTGACACCATATTGGCTCTCAAACGGAGCTTTCACTCTGCCTCAAGTACAGTTGGAAGTACAGGTTCTTTGTGATTGTATTCAACTTACATTCTAATATTTTGGAGAAGTTAATAGTAGAAAAGCTAATACCTTCTCCTGAAGATTTGGAAATTTGAATACAAACTACATGGTTAGTGTGGTTCCAAATGCATATGAACCCTTGAATTAGTTCCTAGACTAGATTATGTGAGACATCTTTGCCTTGTTCTCCGGTACCAGAGGAGAGGAGACAAGTTGTCCAAAACAGCGAGAGCTATAGTAGTATTAAAAAGATTATAAGGCTAAAAATCAATCAAAGAAACCACATATAACCAGCAATCAATGTTAGTCTTATCTTTATTAACCATGCTCCCCACCCCGTGAGTCCTAAGGATTGTAGTATGGACTGTAGTCATGACCCAGGAGTCCCGCCTTGTTTCCAGTACTCTGGAATTACATTTTCCAATAATACTTTAACTACCTCTCTAGCCTGATTGGTGTGATGGGGAAAGGCTTCTGGCCATCTTGTAAATTTATCTGTAAGATCCAGAAGATACTTATATTGATTACATTGTGGTAATTCAGAAAAATTAATTTGCCAGCATTCTACTGGAGACTTTCCTGTATTACCTCCGCAGGTGGAGGTCTAGGTTCTAGCTTTGGATTATTTTTACAACAAATTACGCACGGCTTTACTTGAATTGCATAACTTCTCATTTTAGGTCCAATTGCGTAATCCTTTATGCTAACAGTTAAAGCTTCAACTCCTGTATGACTTCCTTCATGGATTTGCTGTAGTATTCTCATCATGGGAGCGGTTACCAAATACTGTCTGTTACTGGTGATCCACCATCCTTCAGTGTGTTTTTGATTGGTCCATGAGCATGGGTCATTCCAAATGCATATTTAGATAAATATTCACCTATTGATCCGCTGATAACTATGAGTCTTTTGTTAATGCTAGTACTTCAGTGTTTTGAGCAGAAAGCGTATTTCAAATCCAGAACTGAAAAAGAAACATTACTTGCAGCAGTGTTAGTCATCAAAGTGTAGGGATTAGGTACCACTGGATGCATGTCAATTACAATCTGATTGATAGCTCTTAAGTCTTGTCCCATGTTAGGTGGTAACGGTCCTGACTCCAGTACCTTGTCCAAAGTCACTATTGCGTATCTGGTTTTACGTTCCTCTGTGACAAAACTGCTACTGTCAATATATAACGTATGATCTAGAATTTCAAGAGGCAGGATTTAAAGAAATGGAAATTCTTATACTCGCATCGTCCTGTTCTAGCAATGTGGCTTGATACTGTACCATCCAACTAGGAGATAACCAGTGGCGTCCATGTTGTTCCAACACTGCCATCACTGCATGAGGCATATGAACAGGTTTGGTTTTTTTGACCCATGGTTAGCTTCTTGGATTAACAATACTGTTGCAGCCAATGCTCAGAGACAGGTGGCGATCCTTTACTCACTTGGTGCAATTGTTTGGAAGAATAGGCCACATGTCTTTTTCCAATCTCCGAGAATTTGTGTTAGAACTCCCAATGCAATGTGCAGTCTTTCATGCACATATAAAGCAAAAGGCTTAGTTAAATCTGGCAGTCCCAAAATGGGGGCAATTATCAAGGCCCTTTTTGTATCATCAAATCTTTTGTGACAATCGGGAGTCCATTCCAATAGTTCATCTGATCCTTTAACTACTGTACAGAGGTTTAGCTATTAGGCCAAAATTTGGAATCCATGTGCAATGCCAACCAGCCATTCCAAGAAATCCTCTTAACTCTCTCACTGTCTTGGGAGAGGAGATTCTGAAAATGGCCTCTTTTTGATCAGGGCTCAATTGCCTTTCCCCCTGAGAAATTTCAAAACCCAGGTAAGTCACTGTTTGTCTGGGTTTTTGTTTTTTTTTGACCAGCTGGGCCTCTTTTGTGTGACACCTGATATCCTGCTAGTCCCAAAAAGTTCAACAAGCTAATGGAGGCCTTTTTTCACACTACATTTCAGTTTCAGTACCCAATAATACGTCATCCACATACTGTAAGAAAGTGACTTCTACGTTTCTTCCCTGCCATTCTTCTAGCTCTTTAGCCAATACATTATCAGAGTCAGGCTATTTTTGGATCCCTGGGCAAGCACTGTCCAGCATAGCTGCATCTTCCTTTCCGTAGTAGGGCTTTCCCATTCAAATGCAAAAAGTTCCTGGCTCCCAGGTTCCAATAGGATATAAAAGAAAGCGTCTTTCAAATTCAGAACTGGAAAATAAACATTACTTGCAGCAAGGTTAGTCAGCAAAGTGTAGGGATTAGGTGCCACTGGATACACGTCAGCTACAATCTGATGGCTAGCTCTTGAACCAGTCCATACTCTCAAGAATGAGTTTTCTTAACAGGCAAAATCAGGATATTAGATTCAGATTGACATTCTTGTAAGAGTCCGTACTGTAAAAATTTATCAGTTCATTCATACCTAGCTTCTGTTTTTGTAGGATATTGTTTTCACGTTATGGCTTAACGTTAGGTTTCAGTTCTACCTTAATAGGGTCAACTTTGACTCTTCCTGGGATTCCTGTTGACCGTACCAAAGGAATGACAGAGATTTAGAATCTCTTCTGGAATATTGAGATCCTGCTCTTTTTGTTTCTGTAACAAACATATCTGAGCCTTTCAAGCATTAATTTTTTTTTAATATGCAATTGGATTGAATTTTCAGCAAATATTATTTGAACTTGTAATTTATTTAACAAATCTCGACCTGAGAGAGGTACGGGGCACTCAGGTACATATAGAAATTCTTGTATTACAGGTTTTTTTGCACTTCATTGGTTGTAAAAATGGCCTTATTTCCTTTTTCCCATTACTCCAACAGTCGGCATGTTAAATTTACTAAAAGGTCCTTGACATGTAGTTACCACAGAATAAGTTGCTCCTGTATCCATCAAAGGGGTGTGTGGAATAATGCAATATGCTATAGTGCAGTATAAATTTTGTCATCTGTAGATTTGCTTTGTACTGCTGATCCTTCATAGAGTATGTCTTAAGGGGCAGCTGTCGCTGCTGTTACTTTAACTGTTGTCCTGGCTAAAATTACTTCTGGGGTCCTGTTCTCATTGAAGACTAGTACTTCGAAGAAGATGTTGCTTAAATAGCAGTGTCACTGAACAAACTACTCCGACTAGTTCTGTGGCATTGTCAAAAAAATCTGTCAAGGATAATACGTCAAACAGCAGTTGCTGTAGCAACAACTCCATGTTTGTTTCTGCAAGTACACATTGGTTATGAATTTCTGAAATTTAATTCTTTTGTCTTTTTGTAAATATTGTAGATACTTAAGACTGTTTCCCTTTAATTTTTATATACAGGAAAGGAAGAGGATCGCTGTATATGATCTAGTAATTTGGTGACTAGTAATTCACTTGCTGTTTGATATTTCATGCAGTACAAAGACGATACAAGTTTTGTCTCATTTTGTTTGAGGTAACTGTCAGCTGTAGGACTAGTTTTTTATGTTAAATAGTCATTCTGAAGTAGACAAAAGCTCTGCCTTTTTTGGGCTATCTAATATTCGTGTATCTGTTAATGCTACTGAAATATTTTAGGGACCGTTTAGGTGGTATAACAGTTGAGAATACAAAATTGAGTTTCTTGTTTTGATATGAAACTGAAGATTCAGCCAGATAGTGTGAGTGTACTTGAGTGACTGTCATATACTATGAAAATGACTAAATTCCTTTGTACAGGTAACTACCTGCCACATTCATTCTTCAAGTGATGATGAAATTGACTTTAAAGAAACTGGCTTCTCACAGGATTCTTCTTTGCAGCAGGTGAGTTGAATTTTTTTTAACAGCAGAAGTTTTTTTTTTTTTACAGAAAGAACAAAACACACCAAAAACTTCTATTTCTGTCACAAATAAATACAAATCTAGAAAGTTTAAAATAAAACTTCGACCTGTGTGCATGCACACAGCTGTGTTTCGGAAACCCAGAGGTATGTTTTTTAACACAAGTCAGGATATCTTGGTGTGCATTCCAGTCTTTAGTCTTTGATCATGCTGTGTCTGCAGACATCTGCTCATGATGCCCAAGAACACATTTTGTATGCCAGCTGTCTGGCTAAATTGAACACAATTTCTGTGTTAACTTTAGTTCTTACTAGATGTAGACATTTAGAATTGTGGCTTCTAATTGTATTTTCTGGCAAGTGTGAATTGCTGTGAAAGCAAATATGGTTTCTGTTTGGTTTTGCCAGTTTTTTTTTTTTAAATGTCGACCTTTATTTTGATGAGGAAACAAGGCGGATTGGCTGTTTGTTGTTACATGCTTTTTAGTTTTTGGCAAAATATTGAACTCTGCAGCTGTCACAACAATATAAATGAAGAGCTAAGTATCTTCCTGTGACAGGTTGTATCTGGCAGGTTGAATGTTTTTAACTTTATAGACCCTTGATACCTGGCAAGTATACATAGCCAAATCTTCCTGAAGTAAATTTCCAGTGAACTCAATCGTTTATATTTACTCTATGCCTTTTACAACTCATTTGTGTTTCACAGGTAATCATATATCATTTGATTTAATTAAAAAAAAATGAGAATGTCTAGGGTATTGTCAGATCAAGCAGACTGAAGGTTTAAGTCAAAGCTGTGTCCACCAGGAAGTTTTGAATGCTTTCATAGCTGACTGATAACGATACAGTGTCTTAATATGGTTATGGTATTAAATAGTTTTATGCTGAGTGATTATGGAGAATATTGGTGCCTTTTTGATGAAGAATGGGAGCATTTCTGTAGTAGTACTGTCCTATCTGCAATATACATCTTTTTCAGTGCTTTCACTGCTGGTCACAGTGGGAGCCATGCAGTACAAGACTGCTGGTAGATCCCTTATATCAAACATATTACTTACCTGGGTTACTAGCTGCTAATGTGAGCTGAAAGATTTTGGTTACGTAGTAACTACCTAGTCTAAGACTGGCTTCGGTACGTTATGCATCTTCTACATTTTATAAAACGTCATTGTTTATCTAGCTTTGATTTGTGGGTAGTGGCTCAAGTTTTAAGAATCTGATGCATTTTTATCTAATTCAGTGATTTTGTGTATGTAAGATGCACCTGAATATAAACTTGGTAAGTTGGGTGCTATCTGTACCAACTCTAGTGAGAAGGTAAAAATCTTCAAGTATCTCTGCACTTTTCATGCATCCTCTTAGTGACTTGCTGTGCCTAGTCAATCCCAGTAGTTCCAGGTAGTTAATCTGGAGAAATGCAAATAGTCCAAAGCTGTTTATTTCAAGTTTGTCACCATTTCCTTAATTTTTTTTTCTTGTAAGCTAGTGAAATATACTTTCTAAAGTGGTCTTGTGAGAAAAGTATGATACTAGACAAGATAAATCACTGATGGAAAATGCATTGAAATTATTCAGAGCATTTTCCAGCTGCACAAATTTGTTCATAAAGGTGTCTCTAGCTTCAGTTAGAACACCCTATTCTAGACCAATAGTTAAGGGAGGATGTAGGAGGTAGACTTCCAAAATTCAAGTGGGCCCATTAGGAATTGGGTAAGGGAAGAAAATACTGAGGAACCTATTCATCTTGGGTTTATTTTTGTCAAATTTAACTTCTGCCTGTGCAGGATTATATTTTCTATGACTTCTTTCTTCTGGCATCCTAATCTAGTATGATACTGTTTTCTTCTAATGAAGGCCCTTTGTTCTAGAAGGGAAGGTTTCTCTTCTCAGAAACACTTTTTATGCAAATTTCTGAATAACACTTCAAAACTGACATCTTTGAAAAAGTGTTCCATCACCTAGTTCTGGGTTGTAAGGTTTCTTGTGCCAGCAGTATTTAATGTGTTGGCTTGCTGTGGCCCTAGAAGCTTTTACTCTGGGAAGGAATTGTTGTTCTGTTCTCCACTAGCTTAGTACCACTTTTTGTCTCTTATAAGCATACTGAAATCATATTAAGGAACAGGATAGAACTTTCTAGAGTCTCAGATGCACTAGCAGCTTATAACTGCATTTTATATACTTGCTGTAGACATTTTTGATGTAGTGATAAGATTTTCATTCGTTTCACAACTAGCTGATGTCATAAACCTCATGTTAATTTTCTGTTTATCCTGATGAGTGGTGTTCTTAATGATTACACTTTTTGTAAATCAGAACAAGTCTGTTTAACCTCTTGGAGTTTTTGCTTCCCGTGGAGATAATTCAGTAGTGTCTTTCAGTCACATGCGCTTTTTAATATCCGTATTATTGAAAACACTTTCCAGGAAAGAAGAGCCCAGTAACCTAGTATAAAGCACAGTAATTGCTTTATAGGGAGGTCAGTTGGTAATTGATTGTCTACCTGTGTAATGTTGATATACTAATTGTGTATCAAATCCTGAAGTTTTTCAGAACTATCAGATTTAAAATTTAGGATTAAAATATAAGGGAGTTCTTGCTTTGGCCTGGCTTAGTGTCGTGACCCTAGCAGTCATAAGGGTTTTTCGGACCCAATCCTAGCTCCAGTGGTGTCTTGCTATATACTTCATCCTTCTGTATCTCCTTTCTTTTTCCTCCAGTTTTCATAGTGCCTTAATCCAAACTTGCTTTTTTGACCATTCTCTGGTTTTCTTTCCATATTCACTTTGTTCAGCTTTACCACCCTCTTCAAAAGTTTTTTCTGTATGCTGTGCCCCTCTAGCTACCTGAGCAAGAAACAGAGAGATGATGTGACAGCTAGATTTCCTACAATTTCTTAGCATTGGATGACTTTACACATGGAAATAATGCTATTAAAAATCCCTAGAGAATGTGTGATAACTTAATTATAGTCCTCGGAAGTAAGGGACAAAAACTGCTGTCATGGATGGGAGAAAATGTACGTGTGTACCTTAATGGGTATATACCCATCTGCTGGCAGTTGATGCTAACATCTTTATATATAAAGAAAGAAAAAAAATAGTAAAGTTCGAGTCAGTGATGCTGCATTGGAATGTAAAATGTTAATTTCCTTCTAGATGTCAAATAGATGCTGCTGGTATGTGTGCCCAAGCCTGGTATTTCTAGTGATAACTACATGATAAATATGCAACTGTGCTTTAGTATCTATGCATAATGTATTTCTCTGATTCTTACCATTGATAACTTCATGTAAATTTCAACAAAGACAGCTTTTTCTTTTATCTGTGTTGTTTCACTGTTATACTGTGTTGTTTATACTGTCACAGTTATGCTGTGTTGTTTCGCTGTTTTTGGGGTGCATTTGGAAAGGTGCTGATTAATGTGGTTAAACTAGAGATTTAACTTTCTTATTGAGAGCTGCTATTAGACTGGCTTTCAAGTCAGTAAATGTAAGTAGGTATGTAGTCAGTGTTACCATCTAAAATACAAAGGTTAAGTCAAATCCTTTTACTGTCCTTTATGTTTAGATTAGAGAGACTTTTGTTTCTTTGGAGCAAAATGGGCAAATAGGATTTAGAGTATTATTAGAATCATTATATCACTGTCGTTGGTCCTGGGGTTGCCAGGCCTTTTCTGATTATCAGATGCAACAAATGACGTCCAATTTTATTGACCAGTTTGGCTTCAACGATGAGAAGTTTGCTGATCAAGATGACATCGGCAAGTGAGTATAACGTTATACTAGCTTTGACTATAGTCTCGGGAGTTTCCTTTTTTTATTGTGTATTTGGCTGTGCTTTTGCTGATGATAAATACAGGCCTTTACTGATGTGAGGCAGTTGCCAGTCAGCCCTGTCTGTTTGTACCATCTGTGTGCATTGATAGACGCTTCCCGGAACATCGTACAGAGGAAAGCAATGACTTATCTTCCATACCTAATGTCCTGGTTGTGCCAACATGAGAATCCAGTACTTGTGAATAATTAACTAAACTATAACTCTGCTTTTGAAAGCTGTGTCTGGCCAATGACGTGACATTGTTGGGGGCACTTTCACTTTCTCTGTGCCTCAAAGTGTTTTTTGTTGGTGGTTTGGTTTTTTTTCCCCTGCTGAATCTATGTGCCAGTCCAGACGAATAGCTCTACTTTTAAGTTTTCCTGGAAAAGATTACAGGAACATACTTTTTGCAGGGGAAGGAAAGGCATCATAAATCTAAAATCTACCTTTGTTTTCAAGGTCAAGGCAGTTAAGACTCATTTTCTACAAATAGGGTGAGTGATGAGGAAATGAGAACAATATTGGCCAGGGTAAGAAAAGAAAAACCACAAAAAAAACTAAAACACAACAAAAACACCCCACATACAACTGAAGAAAGAGATCAGTTTTTAAGTAAACTGATGCCATAATGGGAAGGGGAAATAATGGGTGTTCTTGCTGAAAATAGAGTTGGATCTTGATTTTTGTAAGAATTCATGGCTTGGAATTCAAGAACATGCAGATAAGAGTATAAAGTGTCACTTTAAGATGGTTTCTAGAAGGGTAAAATACAATAAAATGTTTAAGTGCTGTTCTGTAGGATGTGTTTAGTAAGTGATGGTTGACTGAAGCTTGGATGTGCCCTCTAAGAAACATTGCTGCCTTTTTACATCACATAATCTGCTGAGATTATAGATTAAGATATGATCGGAGTGGAAGCAACTCAAGATACTCTTTAACTTTGTTAGAAACAAGTGGATTTTGGCAAGGAGTTAAAATTCCCTAAGATCATGCCTTTGGTAGCGTATGGTCGTGGTGGAAAGATGATGACTGCTTGTGTAAGCAAATCTCTTCAGATTTGTGATAGGTATACTGATGATGTACTCATCAGGTGAATTAAACTGTTGGTAAAGGTACTTTAAAATTACCTCTTGTGCAAGAATCAATTACAGTTTAAATTACCTTCTTAGTATTGTACAGTAATCCAGATGGTAACTTGCACAATAATTCAGTCACAATTAACACTTATCTTCCTTCAGACCACTTACCTTGTTCTCTAATTTGTAGTGCAGTGAGGGTTAGAGCAAGAGTAGTACTTGCTCTGCTGAATGCACTGCTATTTGTGGCTAGAGGAAGACGATAGTAACTCTTCTGAAAGTATGGTAGTATTTCCCATCTTCTCTTCTGTTTCTTTTCGCTTCCCTTAATGATTTAGTTTGCCTAATGCTATTTGTAGTTGAAGACATGTTTGTAATTACTTTAGTGAAACTGCTCGATAGCTTAATATGTGAAGATCTTTAAAGCCTAATATTTAGTGTTCAGTTTGGAAAAAACCTTCAGTGATTGGTTAAAAAAGAAAGATTCTTATTTTCTTTAGGAAACAGAAATTCATATTACATTTTTCACTTTCTTTTTTCTTGTTGAGAAGGTCCTGCTGTAGATTGTTGAAACGATTTAGAAGGTATAAGAACTGTCAATACAGATCTTTGCAGGATTTTGGGCGATATCACGGTAGACCATAGTCAAGTCAGGCATTCTTTAAGCCTACTTTTTTCCGAGTTCGTAACAGTACAGTATTTGAGATTTGCGCGTATCATTTCATTGATGCTTTCTTCGGCTTGTTGTATCTTCATAGCTAACTATAGGGTAGAGACAACGTAGGTTTGCGTTTTTGTTTAAAACATCTCACAGTTAGAAAAATCACATGAACGCCAGGCCTCGTCAATGTGGAATTTGACTGTTTTATGTTGGAAACTACTTTGTCTGTAGGGATAGTTTTAGATGATTGGAAAGCGAGAAACATAAGAGCAGTGAGATGTCTTCATGTCATAATACAACATCTTGTTTTATTGCATACATCTGCTTTTTTTTTTGTAGTGTTTCTTTTGATCGGGTCTCCGACATCAACTTTACCCTCAATACAAATGAAAGTGTAAGTATGTGTTCCTGTACTGTCAGAAAAATTACTGCCTTCAGTGTGACCTCAGAGTTTTCGTGGTGGTTGTTAGATTTACTCCTTTGATATGTAATCTTTGGAAAATAACTACCCAGCCCTGTTCCTGTGTCATAAGATTTTCTAATTGGAAGACACTACTGTTCTTTGTGATCAGTATTAAACAAAATTGCTTCTAATTTGTATGGCCAAGTTCAAGAATAGGCTTGGATCTGGTTTGTGTGTATTGCACACTTGTGTGTTATGGGTAGAAGCTCCTTAAGTCTTGCACTGATATTTTGGTGACAGGAAAGTAAAGACAGAGACTTTAACTCTAGATAGTATTTGTCACTTGAGCTGAAATGAACCACATTACAGAAAATAAAGATGAAATACTTGGTTGTCTGGTTATATGAGAAGCTCTCTAATGTCATTCTTCCATCACGTTTAAGAACGGCATGCAAACTGCTAGCTGTTGTTTGACAGTCCATTCAGCTTGTTAGTAGCTAAGTAAAGCAAGCACCACTGAATATTTTCTTGACAAGCTTTAAATTGTTAAGACATTCTGGTTTTCTGCTGCTTTTAGAGAAATGGATGGTCTTTTTCCCCACTGGTTTAAGATTGTCTTCAGAATAGTCATATATTTCCATGACTGTTTACCAATCTAAGTAGAATGATTAATAATAAATACAGATTTTGTCGTTTTGCTGTATTTAGGGCAATATAGCTTTATTTGAGGCATGCTGCAAGGAGCGGATACAGCAGTTTGATGATGGTGGCTCTGATGAAGAAGACATCTGGGAAGAAAAACATATTGCATTTACACCAGAATCCCAGAGGCGTTCCAGGTAAGAAACGTGTTTTTCATCCAAATAGTAGTAGAGTGAGCACTCAATACTGAGCATGTCTTTTGGTTCAGGCTGACTGTGAGCACAGGCTGTCCAGCATAACTAGCTATCTGCATTCTGTGGAGGAATGAGAGGGATGGCTTCAGTGTTTGTCTTCCAGCTGTAATTTGCAGAAGATGGCAACAGCTGCACTACCTACTCAGCTCTTCTTGCACTTCAGCTTTTCTAGCTTGTGTTTTTTTTCCTGCTGCTTATTCTTTCCCTCTGCTTTTCAACTTGCTCAGCCATTCTTGTCTTGGACAAGGCAGTCCAGCCTCACACTTGCGTAGCCCTTGCTGTTCTCTCTACAGTAGCAGTGTGGCTGTGGACAAAACTGCATAGGAAGCTGCACTGAAGGGAAGAAGCATCTGGATCCCAAAACTCTCAGGGCTGTGCAGCCTTCCATTACATGTACTGAATTTTGTCCCAGGGTAGTCTTGGCTTTTCTGACCTTTTTGTGACTTCAGTCACAAACCTGATCTCTTCTTCCCTTGCAGCCTTCGGAATGCATGTTGCTAATACCTTCTGTACAACATCAATTATTTTGATGGTGTTGTGGTTACTTAATGTGATATGTTTCTGGGACATCCTTACCTTCTCACATTACCTTGCTTTTTGTGCTAGTTGTGCTCACTGGGAAAGGAGAGATGCCCATAGGGTTTAATGTATGTATGTAGTTAAAGAGGACGGACTGGAATACAGTTGGGGAGATTTTAAAATAGATTTGTTGTTTGATTTTTAAAATCAAGGTAAATCTTGTTAGATTGGTATTGGAGAGCTTTGTATTTCAGCACCTCTGTTTAGTGAGAAGAGACCAAATAGACCAACAATCTCTGTATGCAGATCTGATTACTTTACTTGCCTTTTTTGCTCCCTTTTGCATGGCAGGAGGAAAATCAGTCTTTGTCTTTTACTTGCAAATAAGGGGGGAAGATAGCTTCTTTACATGATCAAGTGAAAAACCTTAAACCTTGCTTTTTGAGAGAGAAATGAAGGGAATACTAAAGGGAATACTAACAGCTAACAAATTGCACCTCAGTAAGTCTATCGGGAATTACAGCTGTTGTAATTCTCTTTAGCCTTAAACTCTCCAGTATTTTATTGTGCCTAGGGTCTGGTACTGAACACAAAGTGAACTATCTCTTTGTATTTTAAGTTCGGGCAGTACGGACAGTGAAGAAAGTACAGATTCTGAAGAGGAGGATGGAACAAAACAAGACTTGTTTGAATCGCACACCAATCCAGAGGACAAAATGGAAGTAGACTTAAGTGAACGTATGTAGTTTTTTCTCCCAGCTGCTTTGAGTTAAAGGAAAGTGTTAGATCTAGCAATCTTATTTTGTAGGAGTTTTCCTTGTTTACAGTTTTTATTCCAACTATCTTAAAGTAGTCTTTCCCACTGTAAAGACCGCTTGCAACAGAGCGTGCAGATGTTGAGAAGTTTGAATTCCTCACATGTCTTGAGTCAAGTTACTTAGTCTCTCTAAAATTCATATTTCTACTCTTCAAGAGGGGAAAAAAAAGGAGGAGGAATCAGAAGGGGAAGGATGAAATGTAATCATTTATACATCTTGAATGCCTGCAAAACTAGTAGGTTGTTAATCTCCAAACCTAAAATACAGTTATTTTTACTGGAAGCCTTTCAGACCAACTTCTCATCTAACCATGCTGCCTTTCAAAAGACTTACTACAGAAGCCAAGTGAATTTGCATTGGTCTGGTGTCATGCGTGAATGAAAGACGCACATCAGTAGACTCTGGTGTGGAAACTTCACGTTCAAGTCGCAGTAGACTAAACTGGCAATGTCTGTAGGTAAAGGCCCTGTGTTTATCTAGACTGTAAGGTATTAAAATAGAGGCAAAAGTTAAGGGTTTTCTTTTCTTTTGTCAGACTGGTGTCACTGGCATCTGTGTGTCAAACAAGTTTTGATCCATGTGGGTCTCTTCCCATATCTGCCTGGGCTGGAATTTCTAATTGCTAGTCAGAGCTTCCTTTTCAGCCTGTTTTTTTGTATGTAAGTGTTAATGAAAAACAGTTTCCCTTGGGTAGGTGAAGTATTTTGGATTAACCTATCCTAAATTAGATGCTGTTAAGTCGCAGTTGCTCCAAAATTCAAAATCCCAATAAATATTAAGTTGTAAAAAGCCTTAAACTTTTCTGAATTTTAGCAGTGGTGTTAGTGCATGAGATACTTAGAGACTGCCAATACCTAAGTTGACATGCTCGTTTTCTTTGTTCAGGAAAATGTGCATAGGAAACTGAAAATGGATGAAAACTCCTAGAATTTCTTTTTATTATTATTATAGAAATCAGTTTTGAAAAATAACAAGTGTTGATGTTAGTTTAAAGAATTAGAATGGGATTATACTTGTGGTCTAGTATGGTTTATTGTTTTCATTCTTAGTGTTTTTAAAATTCTGCCTTACTAGCAGAATTTTGCTGTTAGGGAATGCATTCATTTTTTAACAGTGTGTAGGGCATTTTTCTGCATGTGCTTTAAAGTCTAGTTATGAATATTGCTGCTCTTTTTGGAATGTACATACAGAGAATCAGTGTGTTAGGCATGTGTGCACTCATGTTCTTTACTTAAATTTGTTCATAATGAATTTGTTGATGGCTTTTCAGCACCAAACTGGTCAGCTAACTTTGATGTACCCATGGAGACTGCACATGGTGTAAATCTGGATTCTGTGGGATCTGATGTGTGGAGTACAGAAGAACCTATGCCAGCAAAAGAAACTGGCTGGGCTTCCTTTTCAGAGTTCACATCCTCTTTGAGGTAAGAATGTTAGTGACTGAGGGCAAGTTCTTCACTACTAAATGTAATGGCAGCTGCCGTTTGGTTTCCTTCGGGTGTCCATCTCTACCAAAGCCTGTGTTGCCAGTGTTCTGGTGGAATACAAGGTGTGTAGTGTCCAAAGGGCCCATGTGTTATAACAATATGTCTTTGTATGGGTATACATCATAGCAGGCTTTTGTAGGATGGGTGGATCCTAGTGTGTCATTGTTTTAGAGGGGTTTTAAAGAATATTTGGGTCTAGAATTCGGGCTGTGATTTTTTTTTTTAATATTTATTTTTTAGCGTAGACTGAACCCAGTGAAGGGTTGAATGTGAACTGTTGAATGTAAAGGTCATAAAATGTATATGATGATTCTGTTTTATGGATATTATAAAACAAGTAGGTTTGAGGGGGTCTGGTTTTGGTTTTGTGTGGTTTGAGTGTTTGGTTTTGTTGTGTGTTTTTTTTGTTTTTCCGAAAACTTGCATGGTTATGCAGCTGTGATATCTAGGTTAGGCAGCTGTATGCTATTTGGAGGATGCCTGAGATACACTTGCCTTTCTTGGCTTGAACTCTACATAAATGAAAAGTATAACTGAAGCCCTTTGTGTAAGTACGTAATCATATAGATGTGAATTTTGAGTTGCCAAATACGAGCAGTCAAGAACTGATTCATTCTCCAATCAGAAGACTTCTTTTTATACACCTGGCTCTCAGTTGTCTATCTGGGCTTTAAAAAGATTGGCTATAGAAATATGATTTTTCCAACATAAAGAGTGTATTGTTTCATGATCAAGGCAGGTAAGTTGATAACAGAACTATGGGTTTAGAAAATGAAGACATAGAGTTGCCACATTAGTGGATAGAAAAGATGTTAATTCTATAAATAGTGAGAAGTGCTTCAAGTGGCCAAAGCTTGTCCTTTAGAATGAACAACTTGTCGCTATACTGCATATACAATTAAGTAGTAAGATCGCCTCAGTAGTGGGTGATCAGGACTGTGTGCAGTCTTGGCAGAGAAACATCTTTCAAGTTGCAAAGAGTACGTTTAGAAAGTCAGTTTAAAATGTTGGTGACACTACAAGGAGCCAGTGATACTTGTATGCCTTACATACCAGCACCTTGTCCACTACTACTTGTCATCAAACTGAACAAAACCACTACCAAACATATACTCAGCTCGATTGTGGTAGATTTTGCCTTAGGAAACTTCTGTTTAGCATGTCTTCCTAAGGCTCCTACAAACCTGCTGTCATTCAGTTTTGGTAGAGTTCTAAGCCTTGTAGCTTTGATATAAAACTAAAAATACTGTTTTAAGAACATTTCGTTCTGCCGTTCAGATATGTTTCTAAAGGTTTTTTACTTTGTATTTGAAGCTCAAAAGATTCCTTAAGAAGTAATTCTCCTGTGGAAATGGAAACAAACACAGACCCAATTGATCCCTTGAGTGTAAATGTAACTGCTCTTGCAACACAGCTAGAGAGTAAGTACACTGCATTCAGAAACAGATTTTCAGAGTTGTACCCAAGAAAGATCTACCTGAACTTTAAAATTTAGGTTTCCAGAGATCTCTCATCTGGCTCTGCTGCTGTTTGGCCAAGTAATGAAAATGACTTGTCAAAGAATTTCTGAACTATTTATAATAGTTTCTTACTTGAAACAGGAGCCGGTTTACTGTTACCTCTAAAAAGCCTGCACATCATGAACAGAAAAGCATTACGAAGAAGCTAAGTGTGTTCTGTTAGAGAATCCTCACCTGTGTCAGCACTTAGTTAGCTAAGTTGATGCCTGTGAAGTCATAGCCTTTAGTCTCTTCTTATGTGGCGATAGGCCAGTAGCCTTAACATGTTCAAATATCCCCTTCCTGCTCATTCAAAAAAAAAAAAACAAAACAAACAACTTTAAAACCGCATGAAGTTCAACAAGGCCAAGTGCAAGGTCCTGCACGTGGGTCGGGGCAATCCCAAACACAAGTACAGGCTGGGCAGAGAGTGGCTCGAGAGCAGCCCTCAGGAGAAGGACTTGGGGATACTGGTGGATGAGAAGCTCAATATGAGCCAGCAGTGTGCGCTTGCAGCCCAGAAAGCCAACCGTATCCTGGGCTGTGTCAAGAGAAGCATGGCCAGCAGGTCGAGGGAGGTGATTCTGCCCCTTTACTCCGCTCTCGTGAGACCCCACCTGGAGTACTGTGTCCAGCTCTGGAGCCCCCAGCATAAGAAGGACATGGATATGTTGGAGCGGGTCCAGAGAAGGGCCACAAAAATAGTCAGAGGGAAGGAACACCTCTGCTATGAGGACGGGCTGAGGGAGTTGGGGCTGTCCAGCCTGGAGAAGAGAAGGCTCCGGGGTGACCTTAGATCAGCCTTCCAGTACCTGAAGGGAGCCTACAGGAAGGATGGAGATAGACTTTTCACAAGGGTGTGTAGTGATAGGAGAAGGGGGAATGGCTGTAAACTAATAGAGGGCAGATTGAGATTAGTTATTGGGAAGAAATTCTTCACCATGGGGGTGGTTGAAACACTGGAACAAGTTGCCCAGAGAAGCTGTGGCTGCCCCCTCCCTGGAATTGTTCAAGGCCAGGTTGGATGGGGCTTTGAGCAACCTGGTCTAGTGGAAGATGTCCCTGCTCATGGCAGGGGGGTTGGAACCAGATGATTTTTAAGGTCCTCTGCAACCCTTACCATTCTATGATTCTTTTCCAAGTTCCCTTCACTGTGCACATGCTAATTCGTTCTACATTTATGAAATGGTTAAAAGCCAAACATGCTAGTTAGCTTTTTGTATATATCATTAACAGACAGAACAAAAAGTGCAGATGAGAAGTCCAGGGAGAGGAGACTTCCCAAAGGCTTGTCTGTACTTGGAAGCTTACTGTCAAATTTGTAACTGTCGTAACTGACAAATTTGTGAATGTGTGGGCTTGTGTAATGAATTTAAATGTACAGAAAAATACCACTATAATCCTATTAGAGTCTTGTTCAGGCAGACCTGTTGCAGTAAGCGTTGTCAATCTAAATCACTAAGTGGTGTGCAAAATGAAAAAAAACCCAAACAGGTACAGAATGTGACTTTTCCTTAAGCTATTTGTAAGAAATACTTATACTCTATGTATGTGTATAGTGGAGGTTGCAGATAAGTGACTTTCTCCGTAAGGAAGAATTTAAGTAGTATACAAAACTGCAAAAATACCGTTCTGGTTGTATTGGCTTGTATACTTAGTCATGAAGTAAACATAACCAGCCGTGTACTAAATTACTTCTATATATCTAGCCCCAGGAAGTGTTGCTATGGAGGCCAGCTCAGATGGAGAGGATGATGTAGAAAATGCAGACAAGGTAACTGAAACAGTAATGAACGGCAGCATAAAGGAGACACTGAGCCTTACTGTAGATGCTAAAACTGAAACAGCTGTTTTCAAAAGGTGAGAATACCTATTTATTGTCTTTCCGTCCTTGTAAAGTAAGCACTGTTGATGGAACACTGTGTGTCATCAAAAAGAGTTCTTTGCAAGTGGTAAATCCTGAGGCTCTAACTAGAAACATTCCCCCAAAGTAATTGTTTTAAAATTTTACTTCCAGCTAGTTACTATAACATATGACTGACTTTATCAAACCTTAATTTCAGTGGAAGATTAGTAGTAGAAGATTGAGTTAATGACTCTTGACCCTGGTGCCTATTACTATGCATTTTTTCAGGTACAGTTATTCTTTTAACATAGCTTTGATGTGCAATTAACTAAGCTTCTTAAATTTTGCACAGAATTGTTAGATTTGGATTGGAATTCCATGCCTCTCATCCAGGAGGATGGAGGACAGAAGTTGGAAGGCCAGCCAGGCAGTGCTCTTGAGAGTAACTCATCAGACATTTGAGATCATCACTGATGGTGTCAAATGTGCTCTAGACTACAGGTGGCACATTGTTCTTCTGGTTATTGTAGAGTTCTAACTCCTCAATTTTGGTATCTTCTAATACAAAGTGTTTGATTCGGGATTAACTGTCTTACAATATGGTTATATTCCATATTCCATATTACATATATCAACATTGTGGTCCTTTTATGGGAAAGCACATTTATTTCGTCTACTTGAAATCTACCCTACTAAGATCTTGTGATCTTAGATTCATTGATCAAGTGGTTTTTATTTAATATCAAATCCTTATGTAGGGAAACAGAGGCTACAAACAGTTCGACCTGCAAAAATATTTTTGCCTTTATTAATTGAAGCTGGTGTGTCACCGCCTTCCCCCTTTCCTCTGCTGATCTTGACAAATTGGAACATATTCCTAGCATTTTAGCATGCAACCCTCTTCTTATTCTTTTAGAATAATTTCCTAGTATCTGTCCCTATTCTAGCTTTAAATACTGAAAACAGATTGTTTTGGAAGTTGCTTAAAATACCAGTCCATTTCAGTAGACTTCCCAGTGTTAGTCCTTACATTACCCTTCTTTTAAATCATTTCCCTTGGTTCGTTAGAGGCAGTAGATAAGTGCTATTCATTTTGGATGGTTCAGAAATTGAAACTTAACAGCTTTCAGTCATTCTTGCTTCCATCATTTTGATTACTGAAGCAATAAATAACTGCTCTAATCTCATATGGCACCCGACTTAACTTCTGATGTTTTTCAGTATGGAGGAGGGAGCATTTATGGCTGCACAGTGCTTATAAATTGAATGATGGTGTTAGATGAATTGAACCAAAGCAGTTTAGAGGAGGATTGTAACTGAGTGGAGACTGATGTGGCGTGGAATCATAGTGCTTTTGTGACTTCATAAGTGATGAATCTGCTCTCCAGTTTATTCTGTATTTTGGGGAACACTTTTATATGGTTTGCACTCCTGTTGTGTTAGATGTTTACAGTTGGATTTACTTATCCATGGTGGGTTTATATTTCTCCTTAAACTGCTTTAGTTCACCACACTTTATCTTCTGATACTGGTGCAGAAACTAACATGAGGAAGCAGTATGTGATGACAGTGCCTTCATGGAATTATCTGTTTGAGCTGTGGAATAAGCACTTTAGTTCTTATAGTTAAAAGGACACAGAGGTACAAAGGGAGGCAATATCATAGGATATTGCACCATAGGTGGGCCAGCCTTTTGTGGGAAAGGGAGCCCAGATGAGTTTATCTAGCACTCTGTCCAATCGCATCTTGAAAAACTCTAGCCGTGGGGACTCTAGGATCTTGATTTGGAAAGGGGAGATTAAGGAAATGTAGAAGGCGGCTGAAAGATGAGGTCTCAAATATGGAGACCGTTCTATTCTGATAGAGGTACATGGCCTTAGCCACATGAGCATAGACTCAGTATTTCTTTAAACTGACTTTTAAATATGCCAAAACAACAAGTGGGAGAGGAAAAGCAGTGTTTCGTTTGGAATAAATATGTAAAACAATGCTTAAAAAAAAAAGTCTAGGTTAAAGGACAATTAGAATAGTGAGAGAGGAGATTCTGCTCTGGCCTGTGTACCTGGCAAAGTGGATGCTTCTAGACCTAAGTTTTATGTAGGTTTCTGCCAACAGAAAATTAAAGGTGTTGCAGTCAGTGTTGAGGGGAGGAGCATCATAAGCAGAAGTTAGGTTGTGGAAAGTTGCAAAGGACAAAAATGTGGTGTCTGAACTTAGTTCGAAATGGAGAATGAGAAGGGAAGAATGATAGCAGAGACTACCCCTTTTTCTAAAAAAAAAAAAAAAAAGACCAATTCTGATGGGGAAGGTGACAAGTATTTTATTTGAACAAATACAAAGAGTATACAAAGGGAAAATGAGATGGGGAAAACTGGATCTTGATGAGAGATTGCTATGCAAAAGATGATATTTTTACAGGCTCTGCAGATAGAGGCATGGGAAGAAAGAGAAGGATTCATTGAAATTTAAAGGATCCATTGAAAGGAGAACTGTAAGAATAGGAAGAAAAGTCAGCAGAGGAGAGTGGCTTTAAAATGTTCCTGACTTGTTGCATAAATAGATTGATGCCACAGAGGTATAAGATTGATGTTTGTGTCTACTTCAGAGCCACCTTATAACTATCTCTTGCAGGTATATGGTCAAATTTGTGTTTTTAGTGCACTCATAATGGTGTGGCTGAGGTGGGAGAGGGTGGAATAGAGGCAGAAAAGCTTTGATTTAGAGGCAAAACACAAATATTTGTTTGCTAATGACTTTTGAGGCTGCCTAGTTACATGGTCATGTTTTATGTAATCTGAGCATACTGCTTTTTTGCTGAACTGTTTGGTTTTTGTCTCTGAAAGGAAGTTCATTAGATTGGGTTGCGGTCTTAGTACCGTATAACCCGTACATCATATTTCACTGTGGAGTTATTTAGGAAGTTTATTAAAGACGGTGATAAGTTAATAATTCTGCTGATATATTTCATAGACAGACTTTAGTAATGCCAGTTTCTGAGGGAATCTTGAATTTCTTTCATACTTTTTCTTCCATTTTGCATACTTCTGGCTTCAGAGTGTTGAAATCCTATCGGTATGTATAGTAAAGGATCTTGACTGTGTTACCACTTGAGTCATCACACACATTCCTTATTTCCTTTCTGATGGTATTTTTAATTGCTGTATTTCGTGCCCTTTTATCCAGTCGAGTTTTAATGGACATAAACACTGATGCATTATTAGGTGTTTGTAAAGTCATGTGCTTGATCTTCATGTTGCAATCATAACTTAAAATCCATTTGCATGTGAAATACGGACCCATCTCCCGTTACTCCTGTTGCCTGAAATTTCCCTGTGAGTAAACTTCAAGAATTAAATAACTTCTTTGTTTTTTTTTTTTAAAGTGAGGAAGGAAAATCATCTACCTCGCAGGATGCTTCTTGTAAATATGTAGTAGAAGAGAATGCCGAGGTTGCAGAAGAGGCTCCTTCAGCTCTGCAGCCTGCTAACAGCAGTCCAGAACAGAGGTAACTGTATTCAAAGATGTTTTCAATCCTCTAAAGAGCAGTGTTTGGTTTTTTCTAATAGGACTGATATAAAGAGATTAATGAATTCCTGTTAGTTATCATCTCTGAGTTCAGCTCATTCTAAATGTGTGCTTGCATATATTATTTTATAAAGTTCTCACAAGTTGTGTTTTCTGTTGATTCAAAGACTCTTGAGTTGTCAGAAATGTATTTGCCTTGTACTATTTGTCTTGCAGGGTGTTGTGAAGATCCCCATTCTGTTTTGTGATACATTATCAAGTTAGAATAGTTAATTCATACACTATGAAAATTATGATTTAAAAAATTTTAGGGTAATAAGTTTAACTTTGTACTGAAAATTTACGTGAGTCAGGTCTACCATTTTTTCGTTGTGTATTCTATGCTGCAGAAAATTTTGGGAGGAGTCCACTAGTGCAGCTGTATGGAAAGAAAATGGTGCCTTAAGTCATGCATGTTTGATTGTGAATCAGTTATTTGCACCTTTGTCTTCATCAGGTATTAATCTGAATACTTGTAGATTTGGAGAATATTTTTTCAAAATATGTGAATAATTTGCTTCAAATAAAACTTGCCTGACATATGGAGCAGGTTGGATTGCTTAGCATACTTATTGGAGGAAAGAAAAGAAGACATTTTTCTTTGGCAGTGTGGCTACTAGTGCAGTATTGGAGAATAGTAATTCAAGATACAATTCTGAGGAGACCTCCACCAAACAGAAGAAGCTGCTCTTGCAGAATTTTGGTTCTCCTAAATTGTTAGGTAGTGCAGTTTTCTAAAAAAAAAAAAAAAAAAAAA
>Ga0065711_1027571_pt1 | contig 47967 bp, 20 predicted proteins | sample Hoacrofraction12_FD_59098 | JGI IMG/M metagenome (GOLD analysis project Ga0065711, IMG submission 59098) | Hoatzin crop microbial communities from Cojedes, Venezuela - Epithelial fraction 12 v2 (version 2) | ecosystem: Host-associated > Birds > Digestive system > Esophagus > Crop | place... | reverse complement strand
TTTTTTTTTTTTTTTTTTTTCTTTCGCGAGTGGGTGCCGGTGACAAATAGCTCCGGTCGCCGGGCTCCTAACCCCTTCGTGGCCGAGGCCCCCCACCCTTTGCTCGTCCCGCTCACCCCCCCGAGGGAGGCCGGCTTGGCTGGGTGTTTCCCAGGGCATTTCTCCTTTCCAGCTTCTTTTTGTTCGGAGGAAACCCTGTCATTTAGGACCCCCTGTGCTGGGACCCCCTCACCTGGGCAGGAAAGGTGATTTTGGGGTCCAAAAGTCTCTCTCGGAGCAGGGGACGGTGAGCGCTTTTACTCCACAGCAGGGACTTCCCACATTACCTGTTCTGTTGACAAAGTGAAGTAAATCCCATTTAAAAACATGACTCCTAGGCTCTGAGAGAATGAAACATATATGTTTTTAGGGCTTGTTAGCGCCAGGCCATATTGACTGATCCCTGAATAGTTGCCATTGTGCCGTGCTCGCCAAAGGAACCCGAGCAAACACCGCCCGAGAAAGGTTTGCGGTTTTCCTTCCCGCGCCGCCCGCAGCCAGCCTCTCCCTCCCCTGCCTAATCTCTTACCTTTAAATTGTTCAGAAAAGGGGGGAGATAATTCCTAGGGAGGGAGAAGGGATCAAAGAGCCGAGAGGGGGGTTAACAGACCGCTGCGGTAACCCCGGGGGGGAGCGTCCCCTTGCAAGAGGGGACAAGGGAGAGATGGAGCGCGGTGGGGTGTTCCCCAAGCTGCTCTCGGTGGGGGGGTGTTGCGTGTCCCTGCTCGGGGAGGGGATGGCGAGCGGGGCTGCGGGGTTGGGCGCGGGTTTTGCCCTCGGCAAGGAGCCGGGCAGGGTCCCGGGGGCCGCGGCCGCGGCCCCGCCGAGCGCCCGGTCGCTCTCCCTCCCCGCCGAGCCCCGGGAGCAAAACACCACCGTTTGTTCCCTCCGAGCCTCGGCAAACAGCTAAACTAGTTTACACAGTCGGTTTTGACGAACGAATAAATTGTTTTCTTTAAGTACCCCGTCCTAAGCAAGCACACACTTTAACTGGCTTCCCTACGAGACAGCTTTGGACTAGATTGCTTTTTCATTGCGTGGCTATCGAAAAGAAGATAATGACCAAAGAGGTGGAACCTAATCAGCCTTTTAGTTGAGTTTAAAGAGTCTAGAGGTAGTTTAAAGGTAGCTTTGGTCATGTTTGCTGGCCAGCTGCGATGTTTGCACTACCACGTTATGATGGGGAGAGTAATGTGTTTGATAGATAAGGGAAAGGGGCTAGCCAAAAAGCAAGGTCAGGTGTGATAAGGTTTGACACTTTTACTCATTTTTCACGCACACATAAAAAGAAACCTTAAAATATGAAGCAAAAAAAGAAGGAGGAAAGACTCGACATGCTATCATCTATCATACAAACTGTACATTAACAAACCTTACTTCTTATTTCATTAGCCCCAAACCTTATCATAGTTTGGAACATGTCATGCCATCAAAACATTAAAAAAAAAAGTTCTTCTATTTTGTTAGAAACTAGGTATGTTCTAAAAATCAAACCTCACTCTTTATGGGATAATCACACAATTCTCTTTTTTCTTTTTCACTTTTTATCTTCACTTTTAAAGTAGTGAATAAAATAAGTTATAAGCTGAAGATAAGAGTCTGTGAGTGTAATCAATAGTGAAAGGAGTGCATAGGGTTTTATTAGAGGACAGAAATGCTGGAGAAAAAGGAAAAAAAAAAGTCACTCTGGAGTTAAAACCTGTGCGAAATAAAAACACCAGGTACCGATGGAGAAATACAAAGTGAAATGTAACCAAACAATCAATGGCAAAACTCTCATTAGCCTGAATAAGACCTGCCGTGACTTGAATGGTATTTTATAAATACTGGTGTTCAGGAGCATGGATACATATTATTGATCCTACATTCTATAAAAATGAATTGATTTTTTTCTATATACGCAAGAATTCTAAACCAGAACTTATTACATTTTTCTTTCAGGAAACATTTCTGCCATCTTCAGCTGAAATCTAAGCTATACATCAAAGATCAATCTCTCGTCAACACACACCTTCCACAAGCAAACGATTTCGGTCCCCATTCAACAAAGTAATAGTAAAGTAATATTTACAGAGCCATCTAAAACCAATTTTCAAAGGCAACTTAGGCTAGGTGTACAAAGGCACTTACACACCTATGTCCAAAATGTGGCTTCTCCAAATGCCTGTGCACCTGCCGGTCAAAATAAACCTGCAGTCTGTAGGCACCACAGCTTTTCTCCTTGAACCTTGGCAAGCACCTAGAATTTGCCTCTGGGCAGGTCTGGGGTGGTCTGTCCTTTGGTAGTGCTGAAAACCTTGGAGTTTTCTGCTTTTTCTCTGAGCCCTTCACAAATGAGGCCTCTGTGCTTGCCCAAGGGGTCTCATCGAGAGGGATTTCTCGGGGCTTCGACAGAGAAAACGAACCGTGTGAAGAAAGAAGACTGACCTGCTGTCTTTCCCCTCCTGGAAGGTTTGCTGTCCCTGCCCTTCCACCAGCCCTCAAGGGACTTGAGTAGCCACAGGGGCATGGTGATCTCTGCTCAAGGTCCTCCTCCATCTGAGAGGACATAAGCCTCTGCCCCAACTCTCCTGGAATATGAAGGAGAGAAATGGGCCACATATTCATCGATTCCTCCTGAAACGGTTCCACTTTGCAGAAAAACTGGGCCAGAGAGAAAATGCAAGTATGAGCATGGCTCTGTATCTCAGTGGCTAGAGCAGGCACCAGGGAAGCGGAGGAAGAGATGTAGCCCTTGGGTGTAGCTGGTAAGTCTGGGATCTGCTGTGGAGTCAGGCACTTAAAGGCATCACTGCCACATATCTCAGCCCTGAAATTCCCCAATTCCTGATGTTTATCCAGCTCTTAAGGGAAGGGGACTGATCATTGAATGGCCGCTTGATTCCCACTCCACCTTAGACACCGGGGCAGATCCCTGAGGATCAACTGGAACTTCACCTGGGGGAGCCTAATCTTGGCATTGCAGAGCTCTGTGCAGTGCTCGGTTTAGAGATCCCTGAGCAAACAAGAACTCGAGTCCCGTGGTTGGTGCCGTCATGCGAGCACGGCCCTGTGCCAGCAAACAGCTCCTATTCAGGTGGGGCCCAAATACCTGCATTGTTCCCAGAGCAAGTGTATTTGATGTGCACTCACATGGACAAGCGTAGGGCACGCTTGAATGCACAGAGAGGGATTATGAGATTTAGGTGCCTGAACACCTACAATACCTTGGAAAATAAGTCTTACACACCTGAGTCACTCAGGCATTTTTTACAATGCTACTCTTAAGCACTCGCTCAACTGAAGCTGCGTGAGGGATCTTATAGGCTTCACTGAGATATCTGGTGTCTAAAATCGAATGTGAGACTGAGAGCTTTGCCGAACAGGGATGAGATCACTCACCCACCTAGAGATCATGCGATGTCTTAACACGCTGCTGAATCATGGCCAAGGCAACAAAAGCACAAAAAGCACACGTGGGATAAAGAAGACGAAAAGCCATTTTTCAAGCTTAGCAGTAGCCCTGAACACAACACAGCGCAGTATCCTCTGCAAAACCCATCGCTTCACTTCCAGCAAGGACTAGTGGTAAGAATGGCGAGGGCTTTCCCACGTCACCATCGCAAGGGACAGATTTGCATCTCCAACGTGCCTTGCGACTCCCGAGTCCCACAGGCAAACGACTGGTGGGTGCAACCTTTCCTTGGGGTAACGGGCAGGCAAGCGCGTCTCCAGCTGGATTACTTTTTCCATTGAAAAAATAGGAAACCCAGGTTTTCAGTAATGATTTTCTTCCTATAGGGGCCACCATGTAGACTTTCTTTGGTCTCATTTTAATAATCTATATCAGTGTTGTTTTTTAGCTGATTTTAATGTCAACTAGGGATTAATGTGCATTAATTAAATTGACTGTATTTTCTTTAATGAGCACAAAAGGATTTTATGTTAATACTGATGATCCTAATAAGGATTCTGTCTACTTATCTGTATTTTCTCTACATCCTGAAATATTTTATTAGGAAACAAATTAATTTAGTTACTATCACAGGATAAAAATAAAAGGTATCAGGTGAGTGCTAACTGGGTCTGGCATTAGCAAGTGGTATGATGATTAAGCCGTAAGAACTGCGCTTTGTTGCAGAACTGTTCATTGCAATGCATTATTTTAAACTTAATTCGTGCCTTTTTTATTTCTTGGTTGGCATTGACTAACTCTCGTCTGGATTTAAAGCCACTGTTAAATGAGTACCTGAGTAGCCTTAAAAGAGATGTTGGAAGTGAAACCTGGTTTAGGGTCCACAACCCTTTCCTATGAGCGAGCTGCTGACAATTAGAAAACAGAAAGGATTAGCTGGGACCAGATGCTACGGAGTGATTACAAACAGGTAGACAGGTCTTAATGCGCGACCCCCTTTCAGCTGTTCAGGTTGATAATGCAAATTAGTTTCCAACTTGTTAAGAACCTATAATATAATAACAATCATTCACAGCGATTGGAAGAAATACATTTATTTGCATGCATGAATATATCTGTGTCAATATATTTTTATACATCCACAGCTGTTCCGAGCTTGAAAGACACTTGACTTGCTGAGCAAGCATTTAATAAAAAGCCCATGGAAATGTTAATTAACGGTATTTGGTACTAAATGCTCACTTTGATGCTAAAATGTTATGCTGCACAGATTTAAAATTCATTTGGCATTTTTTGCCCTTGTTACCATCTGCAAATTCCTACCCCACACCCCATTCTCACATCGGGCTGCTGAAACAATTTGATAGTATCATAGTATATGCCAGTAATGAACACTAGGGATGGATTCGGATCTCATTACACCTGTTTGACATCGTGGCTTTCAAGTGCATGGTTTTTGTCAGTTGTTTGCCTCCTTCATCATGGTTTTGATGACTAGTCCAAGTCAAAATGCCCTTGGTTCCGCACAAGCACGTAGGAAGAGGCAACGTGCCTCAAAGAACTACCAAGAATTTCATCAGCTGTCAGCTCTTAAACAAATAACAGCAATTCCAGTGAATTCAGAAAAAATATTCTGCTGAACAAAGTTACTCAGGCATAAAATAGTCTGTGAGATCTGGCAGTAAGTAGAGATGTAAGAAACCTGACGGCTGCTTGAAGATACACCAGGAGAATGGAGATCTGAAGGCTTTCAGGGGCTCAGAGCCCTCCTTGCCCACCCCAAGCACGGAAAGGACCTCTGTGAGTGACCTGCGAATCCTACCAAAGGAAATTCTGGTTTCCTAAGACCTGCGGTACTGGGAAATTCAGCCCAGAAAGCGGTAAATATACTTTTTAGGGCTGACAATAAAGAAATGTGCAAAATCTTTGAGAATTTATATGATTTAAAGAAAAAGTTGCTTACATTTCCAGGACTTTAATTTTAAACTGTGTTTATAAAAATGTTACTGATATGATTGCAGAACTACTTCTCTTTTACATTTTTTCTCAGTAAAAACAATTTTCCATGTAAATGAAATCACAATAATAATTTAAACACAATTGAAAATATTTCCTACTGCAAAAAGGAATGATTTCCTCCAAGAGACCAGAAAATTATTTTTTTAGAGAGAAATTCCCACAGAAACAAAAATAAAAATTGCAATTGTCTAATTTGTGAGGAGAGAAAAAAACCTGTAAGAAATCCAAATATTTTATAAACCTGCAATAGATACATGCGTGTGTGTACATAGATGTTTAGGCATTAATTTCTTTATACTGTTTCTTTCTGTTTAGTTCAAGTTTTGAATTTAATGTTTACATGGGGTTTTAATAACATTTCTGTTTACCTTGTGTCTTCCTTGACAAATTAACCTTTTTCAACAGTAACTATAAATTACATAATCATATTACAGCATTAATTAATTAAAATATTAGTAGATGACCTATAATTAATAAAAAATAATTACATAAATTATTGTTAGTTTCGACAATCTGGAGCTGAGACTCTATTTGTAACATCTCATGCCAGTATGCCTTAGCGTGATTACGGTGTATGTTACAGGAAAGCATTTCACTATCATTTTAACCGTATGTGCAGGAGAATTAATTGTTGTGCCAGATATCTGCAGCGCATCCAGGCATGGACTTCTGCAAAATGGACTAGGGACATAACTGTGAGCAGTGCATTTTGCATAGGCCACCACAGAGCTCCAAACCATAAAAATATAATCAACGTCTTCTACCACGTGTCACATCCCCACCACGTGTCACACCCCTGCTAAATCCTGCTGAAGAACGGGGCCATGGCTCGCCTCTCAACGCCTTGGTGATCGTAGTGTTCGCAAGTGGTAAGCGAGGCTGTGAGCAGCTTTTTATATGCTCGTTTCATTGGAGCAACCTTGTGTGTTTGAATTAAAGCCATGTAAAATGCAACACAAAAATGATCTGCCGTGTGTTGCTAGGAAAAATGATTTTTGGAAAATGAAAATTTCATTGCTTGTTAGGGTACTTTAAAAGTACTGAATACGCCGAAATTTATCAAACAGTATTATTTTATTTCTTTAATCTGAAGTAATTTTGAAATTAAACCCTATCAAAATAAATGAATGCAATATAATGTTAAAAAATTTTTCCCCCAAATAAATTCATGTTTCAATTTACACCACTGGTGTTCATTTTAAAAAGGAATAATTAATAGAAATCTATCCAATCTGCTATTTGTGTCATTACAGTTTGATGAATTAAAGAAAATATTTTACTTTCTAGATGAAAAAACTTCCTTAGCTTTTGTTTCATGGTAAATACGGTATAATACTTTTCACATAGTCATACAGATGAGCTATTTTTATAGTAAAAATGTCTTCCAGGGAAATATTTCTGGAGCAGGCACTCCAGCCCTGTGCTGGGGTTAGGGGGACAGAAGAGCATGCATTTATACCTATCAGGACAGCTGAAGTATGGGTGCAAGGGTAAGGCAGAGCTGCAGCTAGTGCGGCACCGTTCAAAGGCCAGGATGGCTCCTGAGGTTCGCACTGGCTATTTCCCATAGCCAAGGGAAGATAATCCAGTTTTGGAACATCACTCTGCTCCAAAGCAGGTTTTTGTTTTATTGCTGTTGTCCATGCAGGCTGCCAGTTTTTGAATACTGTGTAATTTGTGTTGGTGCCTGATTGCTGTCGTTTGAGTCTTCTCTTTTCTGTTCTAGCTGGCAGCTTCTGCCACCTCCATCTTCATCCTCTTGGAGAATTTCAGGTGCAGTAGAACTAAATATTTAACTTTGCCTGAGGAAATTCAATTGTAACTTGACAAACTGACCAAAAAATTGTCCAAGGGGTTAATTCTGATTTTAAGAAGTGTTTTGTGAGACAGTTAATGACCTATCCTAGCTTATCTAACAGCTGGACATGGAAGGTAAAAATGCACCAGATGTAGACTTAAGGGACTCTGTTTCTTTAGGTCTCCCCTCTGAACACTTTCTATACGTGACAACTGGACCATAAACTGACAAAAGTTCTTCTTCTACTGCCTTTCTGTATCTCCCTTTCCAATATATTCTTGCCCATTCAACAAAATACGTAATACACTGAATTGGAACCTTAGTTTGCTCTGTCTCCAGAGACTGATTCTGAATTCTCACTCCTAGAAACAAGGTGAAGCTTTCCTAACAAGAGAAAAGCAGTCTTCCAAACCCAGGCTGTGGTCCCTCTCCTTCCTTAATGAATTGGGAGATTCATTCACCCCACAGTTTGAAGGAAAAACTTTCCGTATTAGACTTTCACAAGAAGTAGACTCATTTGAAAATATTTAGTAGGGCTCTGCAGCCCTCCCCAGGGGCACCTTGGGCAGAAATATCAGCCTGAGAACTGTAGGACTTTCAAGAGAGCAAAGCCACAAAGCTCTGATCTGACTATAAATGTTACATCGCATTTCATTATTGGTTTGGCACATGTTATAACAGATGAATATAGCACGGCTTCATCCATAGGTTTGAGTCTCTGTACACATATCTGTCACGAATGATATTTTTAAGGTTGCTGCCTTGGTTAGATGAAGATGGTAACATTTATTTGTATAGGGATTGCAGTAAATATTGGCATGTGCATAAATGGAGGCTGCAGTCAGAAAATACAGTCCATAAAGATTTAGGGGATGTCGTTCCAAGCGCACAAATCTATGTCTTGTTCACATGCACGTATATGCCTGCATAGGAAAATCGAGGCATCAGTGTCCCTTCTAGATCATGGCCTTACAAAAGCAGCTCCTGTGCAAGAGTCCACTTTACAATATCCTCTGCTCTAACCACCTCCTTTCATAGCAAACTTAATGAGTGCTTTCAAGTGCACGACAGAAATGAGATGAGAGAGTTTGGGGAAGACTCTTTGTTGGGGAAAACCAACACCTTGAATTAAAGGCGTCAAATATTTGAGCCTCTGCAGTCAAAGCTGTGTTTTCAGAGTATAAAGCTAATAACATGCATTGAACTACTGAGATACTACAAAATAAAGCAGATAAGTCCAGTAAAAACCACCCCTAAAACTGCAAAAAGGTGTTTGCTTTTGATCTGCACGAGTCTCTGCTTCTCTATATTGCGTAGGAAGAATCACTCATCTTAACCTGTGGGTGTTGCCTACAGCGATATTGCAACAATTTGATAGTCTGAAAAAAAACCCCTGCCATTTCTTGGGACTCTTATCATTCACTTTTCCCTGTATTATTTTTGTGTGTGTTATTAAACTAAAGAACAATGGGATTTTTCCTCCTCTTGTTCTGTCCATAAATTGATTTGTGTTACAGTGGGTAGTTGCATTACACACCCTTGTTTAAAACAAGCTGAACACTAAAGAATAACTGGCTATCTACCACTGCAAGATAAATCTCTCTGTTTAAGTATCTGAGACTACAGGGTGCTCACAGCTGGAAAAGAGCATTCCAGCTACAGGTTTCTGTTTTTAACAGCATATGAAAGCTGGTGTCACTTTTAGCTGTAGTATTTATTTATCATCATCATCACCAGCATAATTCATTGTAATTCTACTGTACACTTTATCCAAAAACCTCGGAGTGCTTTACAGGCATTGATTATCCCAGCCAACTCATGCAACATGTAAATGACGCACAGGGATAATTTAACAACTACTAAAAGGAGCTAACCGTGAGGTAGTTCTCTAGAGGTCGTAAATTAGTCGTACAGGCTATCTGAATGAGTCACTTGTAGCCTGGCAGAGCTGCAAGGCGCACAACCCAACCGAAATAGCAACGTGGCATTAGCGGGCAGAGTGTAATTCTGATCTGGCCAAGTCATAGGATCAAATAATCACACTATGGCGAGATTAACACTGAGATCTGTAAGAGTAATCCTTCAGTGCCATGCATGCTAGGCAGGCCAAACTTGTGACTTTTGGATGCAAAATTCACGGAATGGGGGGGAGGTCTGTTATTTTTTTCTTTTTTTAAAGAAAATGAAACCTTTCCTCCTAAATTGCATTTACAAGGCTGTTAGTTCTCAGTCGCATCTCAAAGACATCTCCAGCTTCACTGGGAATGCCACTGCTCTGCTGGAATATGAGTTACTTCAGCTCAGACTAGAAATGCCAGTATCGAACTATTACCTGGTGAAACAGAACAAGATCACAGAACAGGGCAGTAAGGTTGAATATATATAGAAGCAAATATTTCTCCTGTAGCAATACAGGAGCCAGAGGAGGTGTCTCCTGCATTAGCAGGCTCTTGGTGTATTCCTAACCTCCAAATTGAAGGAACTTCAAACTTATATTTCTAATGCTTTATGGAAACTTTAATAAAGAAACAGAGATCATCTTAAGTCTTGAAGAGAATGCTGCTATTCTAGAATTTTGCTGAAGCTACACTTTATGGAATATTCATGGTTTAAAAACACATTTGCAGTAACAGTATTAATTTTCCCCCTTTTCCCAGGATTTATTAAAAAATAGTTGGCCACCACTACTTCCCGTCAGCTGCTCACCTTGAAACAGTTGCTGTCTCTGACATCAGGCAACTGTTGCCATGGGAAAGATGAAGTTGTCTTAATTGCACATGTTGTCAGTTAAAAACATCAGAAGAAACAAACAAAAACCCCACAACAAAAGCCTATGACCAGAGGCTATCTAGAAGTACTTGTGACAAAGGCTGGAATAAATACACAAGCAGGGGAAACTTATGCTCGTCTTCAGATCATCAAGCTATTTCTGAAGGACAGTGCTGAAGGTGAGGTTTAGGGCCGTGTCTCAGCTCAGCTCAGCTACGGCAACTTGCGCCTGCTTATCTCAGGGGAAAGACACCGGCTTTCAGCAGGCGAGGATGAGTCCCCGGCATCTCACTCAGATGCCACGTGAATGCCCCTGTCCCCTGGGCTTTGAAGAGATGTGGAGTGGTAACCTGCACACACGTGTGGCTGTCTTAGCACAAGGTTTGTCAACAGGAATCAAGGTCAATATCTATATAAAAAACCGAGGCCTGGCTAATTCACTTCCATTCATACGCTTGGAGTTAAGCAGCAAAGAAGGGGTTAACCATAAAGTATTTCACCTTGAACCTTGCACTCTCTTTATCTAGCACACCATAATAAAAGATCAAGAGTTCCTGCTTATTATCTTATTTTTCCTCCTTGTTCCACTAGGCTAGGGCCCAGACTAGTTATGGATTAACACTGTGATCAATAGTAAGCTTGCTGTCTCACTCTCGGCAGGGGAAAATGAACTCAAAATGCAGTCAAACTCTTATTGATCAAGGATATAGGTCTCACTTTCATTACCTCTGTCTCCTGATAACCCACATATAATGTGATGAGTTGCTAATCTCTCTGATTTTCAATGGACCCTTCACCCCTCCTGTCTGCACAGCAGAGCTTTTATTTTTGCCTCTTCTGTGTAATGCTTGCAGCATTAACTCTCACTCTGTCACCATCAGACTTGGTCAATTACGACTCGTAAAAGGACTTTTAAACAGAATTGGGCCAACTGTGTTCAGATTATATTTGGGTATCTCCAAGCAAGGGAGCTACTCTTCAGTAATAAACAGATTGGATAGGTAGAGGAGAAGACTGCTTCACCCACAGCCCTGATTTAGATCAGATAGCTTGGATTATCCAGACCCATCTCAGAAGATGATTATGTGGATGCTTGCATTAAAAACATATGCTGTGCCATAGTGCATTTACAGCCTTTAATTTCGTTCTTCTATCCTTTGTGGATAAAGACCTATTTCATGTCCATCCAGCTTATCTGCAATTTTGGATACTTGCAAGGAAATACTTCTTAGAATAAACTTTGTTTGGTGTACATGTATGAGTGCATTTTGTATGCAAAGATAACATTTCTTCGTATCCCCTGGAACAAATTGCTCAGCACCAGAAGAAAGGCAGAAACATGATATATTGACAGTGGTACTGATAGCCAGAGAAATGCTGAGTATCTGGACATCTTCTGTAAACTTTTAGGAAGCTCAGAAACCACATTCCGCTTAGAATTTTCAAATGAAGTGCTTTTATTCTGGAACATAATGAGTTGCTTGATTGAAAAAAAGGTTTACATTGATTTCTTCATTGAATTTTGAACCCCATACTATAAAAGTGTTTCCTTTAATGAAATCTAAATTTTCTTTATTATTTTCCATTGATATTAACAGTTGTAATGACAAAACTGAAACGAAATTAACACCTAGTGACAAGCTTGAAAGAAGAAGTAAGAAAAAATTAGTTCCTAAAATAATGAAGTTTGAAGGTCTTTTTGTCTGATTTGGGGAAAACCAAGTTTTTAGATACTGGAATGCCCTGCAAGAAGAGATTCCTAGTATCAGCTAACCCCACTATCCTGAAAGCAGATAATTTGCTGGTGAGCTAAATCACTGGATTAAAGTAATCAGAACTGTGTCAGAATGTGGTAATCACTGTCCCCCAGCAGTGCATTTTCCAGTTTGTCTCAAACTAATAGTCTGCATGCTTCTATCAGGTAATTGAACCAGGTCCCCTTGCACGCAGTGTCACAGGAATTCAAACGACAGTCCTTGTAGATCCAGTCCTTGTAGATCCTACAAAGTGAGTCATTATTATAATAATTATTTGTGTGATCTTCAATCAAGGATGTCGTCACATATTCTTAAACATAATATAGATTGAAAATAAGACATTATCAATTGGTTCTGAAAGAAAAAGGTCTCAAGTTTCATGTGTAGTCTATGCCTTCAGCGGTAGTTTTCTTTATACATTAGATAACACGCGTAACCTTGTAGCCATTGTGAATGCTGAGCTTTCTTTTGAAGCTTACATCAATCATATAATTAAGACATCTTAGTAGTACCTTCGCAATCTAGCCAGATTGTGATCTGTGCTCCCTGAGCCTGTTTCTGAAACTTCAATTCATGTTCTTTCTTTTTTGTATGTGTGCATGTGTCACGTAATTACCGCTCTTCTTTCTTTATGCTTCTTCCAGGTACTCTTTGCGGTTGGTCCAAATTTCTTTAGATTAGCCTTCCTGCTAGCTCTAAGTCTTTCCATTTTATTACAAAGAAAAATTAATTGGGTTCTAATAATGAGGTAGGCATGCAGGGCACTTACAAATGAAATACAATTGTTTGTGCATAATAGAATCTCTATGGTGGCATCTGCTTGAATAGCTAAATCAAAGACCAACCAAAATCACTGGTTAGAGATAATTATCTTTGCTGTAAAACACGCTCAGATCTATATGGTAAGATAAAAGCTCACCCATGGTATCACTAACCAATACTTTTTTTTTGGAGGGGAGAGGCAGTAACGCATAAGTTCAAAAAAAAAGCAAATCCATGGATGTCATCTCAGATCAAAATATTCAAATGCTCCAACATTAAGCACCTGATCTTTATTTTATCTTCTTAATAAAAAGGGATCTGAGCTTCAGAGGGGTTGTTGACGCTTCATACTACCCTTGCTGTTATGGTTTTTTTTGTTTCTTCTTAGACATGTCTTTGACACCCAACGTTCTCTGCTAAATGTGACACACCATCAATTTGTGTATTAGAGTTGAAGTTTCTTGAAAATTGCTCATTTAAAGGTGCTGGACCTCCCCATATGATTTTCTTTACTATTGCAGTTCTGCAATGAATAGGCAGGAATAGAGAATGGAAGGAAAAAATATTTTATAACGGAAAATATTTTTATAGAAATGATGAAAGCCTCCATTGTAAGGAAGAAAAGTGAGCTGGGTTTTTGATGTATAAATCTGAGATACAGTCTTGCCTGTGTCAAATGGATATGTCAGAAAAAGTGACAGTGGTATTTTTTCACTTCATGACCCAATCGGATTCTTATCAAAGTCAAATCTGGCCCATAAAGATCATGGACATGGCTACTCAATAAACCTAATAAGGCAGGTTTCGTCTTACAGTCTCAAAAGCGTTTTATCATTGCAGACCTAAAGTACACTTAAAATGTTGCATATAAAGCAATGTAAGCCCAGGGTATAATTTGATAAGACATGCTGGTGCTGGCAAGATCCCCAATATGAAGACAATTATATCTCTAGCATATACATTCAGAATGCTTAGGATTGGTAGAACAGCTGTAGTAGTAAACCAAAACCATGTAACCTTTAAATACAGAGAAGGCTTAAGTTTGGGACCAGATTTGTGCTAATTTTTCACTCTCTTCTGGGCCCAAGTTTTACATTTAGTTATTATTCCCTCTTTCTCCAGAGAGACAAACAGGGACAGGCCATCACCATGTGAATTAATGAACTGCTGGCAATAATTACAATTATAGTTGACAGTCACACCATAGTGCTCTACCTACTGGTTGTGACACTATGAACAATACCTGAGATGAAGAATTAAATTCTCCAGAAAGGAAAGAATGGGTTAAAAAGCCATATGGAAATTTACACTAGGGATAATTTAAAGCAACTGCTAAGCTTAAAAAAAAAAAAAGTATAATCACAAAATGTCCACCAATTAAGCCTCAAGAAAATATCCTTTTTTTTAACTTTCATGTTTTGAGATACAGAGTTCACCCTAGAGCGCTGAATTTCCATTCATGAGCATAGTACATACATAATTAATGCAATCTGCTGTCTGTTATGACTAGAGATGACAGAAATTCATGTGACAGCTACCAAATATGTATATGTTTGGTTGTTGTGTATATGGCTGTTAATAGGTTTGACTGTATCTGGCATTGATAATACGCCACCAGTGTGGTGATGTTAAACCTATCCCACGTCTTTCAGGCCCGGTGTGTGGTAGGGCTATCCAATTTGAATGGCTCCTTTATGTTCTTTTTCAAACCAAACGTTTTTATTTTTGTCAATAAACTGTGTCATTTATTATAGTTAAGAAAACTCATGTTGTTTGAGGTCTTTATCAGAGTTCCTACAAATCAGGTTAATTGGTGATCAACAGAGCTTTTCTGCCTTTAATGAGGCCTGGTAGCCCAAGGCAAGGCCCAGCTCTTGATAAGGGACTTTCCCTTTCCTTATTCAGGACTCTTTGATCACTTTTTTTTTTACTGGGAGAACAACCGCCGGGAATGTCATTGTTTTTTAATTGCCTGATTACCAAATGTTGGAGATAAAAGATAGATGATCTCAATTAATAACATTTACATAGATTAGCATCACTAACAAGCCTCATTAGTAGCTGCTGACTTTTGTTTAGACCGCGTCCCATGTCAGTTGTGCTCTGATAGTGCGCTGGTAAGTAAGTTCTCCATATTAAAATATATTTCTTTCTAATCTATTTCCATTAATCAAGCCATATAGATGACATTTTAAAGTGCAAACAGGCTTTCATTAAAGTTAACTCTTCCTTCTCAGGGCGTTCTGTGCAAAGTTGGGTATGTTAGGAGGCTTTGCACCAAAAGAGCCTTGCCTTCAGGAAAATTTGTCAGTCCTGAGGTATGTTTACTTAGTTAGCATAATAAACAAGCCAGTTGCTTAGAGTCCTCCTGCAACTTATGTTGCTGATTTAGTTATTAATTTCAAACCACCAGGTCATTTGTTTGTTGCTGCGCCTCAGTTTACGCACCTCTGAACAGTATACAGTGATACCTGTTTTCCTTGAAAATGTTTTGAGTGCAAGGGCAGAAAATATACTGGTGGCACTCACAATATATTTAATAAATATCTGTATTGAGAAAATAAATCTCTCTAACACCATTCTGTTGGTTCAAGCATTATCCTTGAAATCTGACCTTCTGCCGAGGCCCCTCCTCAGCAAAGAACCTCGTCCTAATGATTAAATCACAGGAGATGTCAACAGCCTTCAGGTTTGTGCTCCTGGGAGGGAAAAGGGGAGTTGGAGTTTTCTTGGTGCTCACCCTGGGATCCACTTCTCCACTGGCCAATGCACTTGCAAGTGCTGTTGGGGTAGCAGGAGAAACCTCCCTCTCGCCTTCAAGCAAACTCTCATCGAGTTGTCTGTACTTTAAACACACTATTTTTGGCAATAAAAATCTATTTGAGAACTTGTGCTTTGCTGCTTCAAGAACAAAACAAAGCATGTGTCAAGCAAACGAAAGAAAAGAGCACAAGAGCACTGTTTAAAAAAAAAGCTTAACATGTACAGCTTGCCACAAGGGAAGGGAAAATAATACTCTGACTGAACTGTCAAAGAAATCAAGCTAAACACTGAAAGATATATATATATATATATAATGCCAAATACTTCAGGAGCTAGAGATACACCTCTTCATGTCCTTGTACATGTGCGTACAACTGGAGATGCAAACGTGTACGGACTTGTGCAGATTAAAAAATGCTTCTATCTATTATTTTGATCAATGGTCCTCTTTTTTATATTTTCAACACCTACTGCACCGATACACACAAAACCAATATTTTTTACTCCAGCTTCTTGAAAATCTCTAGTGTCATGGCCTTTGCTTCGATGTTGAAGCTGATTTCAGGGTTGCATTAAAAAAGTAAGCTCTGTAGTTCAGTCAAGCATCAACAGCAAAGTGCTAAAGCAGAAGCTTTCATGCTATCAGTGGATGGATTAAATAAATAAATCAATCAATAGTGGATGTAAACTTTTTTAAAAATCTCTCTTTTCAATAGAAAAACTAAGGTATAGATTCTTTTACCCTTAGTCTTTAAGGCAGAAATAGCTTTGTCAACTTCCACTAGAATCTGTGGTGTAAAACCTTTCTCCCTTGTAAGCAAGCGATATCAGAACTTAAAATCAAACAGAACTCAGGAGGGATTTCCAACATTTTTCAGTGTTTTGGTCATGTATGTTTCATTTTTAAGTTTTTTGAAAAGGGGGAAAATAACCCTTGATGTTCAATTTATTGATGCACCTGTTTCATAGGGAATACGAACTATGGAGCAGAAAACAAAGGCAAGAAAGATATGGGAACTGGATATTCCTTTGTGGCTTTGCAGCATAAGATGACAGAACTGTGATTACAGGTATGTGAACATATTTGTTTTTTAATGAAGTATCTGTTTTAGAGGAGAAAATGTAGTACCAAAATTCTTAATGTGCACAGTACCAAGACTGCACCATCATGCGTGGTGTCAAAGCCCTAACATGACAGATGTGTTCAGAGAGCAAAATTCATCTTTGTTTATAGGGCCAACACGTAGCCTGTGAACCACTTAAACACCATCACGAGGGAGGGACACTGACCACAGACCCTCTGCATTTGGGCCCTGGAACAGCCTACAGACAGCCATCGCTTCAGACTCCAGCTAGGTTCAAGCCTTTTTCCCAAGGGAAATGCTTCTGTGCTGTTATCTGTCTCCTGGACTATCTACTTCACAGATATATGTTGTTATTATTTATATTTTAGTTCTTCTCCGCTTTTCCTTTGTAAACTTTCACCCTTTGTTTGTGACCAACACAAAAGAAAATAAGAAGGGAGAAAGATCAGTCTAAATAAGCAAACCAGGTCCTTTTCTATGCTTACTTTCCGAGTCCAGGTAATTCCAGCATTCTGGTCCTCCAAATTCTTTGATTCATGTTCAGACAACCAGAATATTTTCCCTCTTGACAAGGTATAATTTCAATGGAGCTGTGTTTTGTCTCTGTATGATGCACTTCATATTTGTCATGATTTTGCATCCCTCATACAACACTCTGTCAATTAAACGAATAGCTACTTATGTGGGACAATAAGTGACTATGAGGGAAGGGATTTGTGGAGGCAATTTACAACCTCTAATTCAGCTCCAGGGATCTGCTCCAGCACAGCTACCCTGCGACGGCTGTGCCAGGTAATTTGCTGGAACACTCCACCGAGGCATCAGCCTGTTGATTGCCTGATGTGTTGAGGCCTCAGACTGGGTCGTATTCAACAATTCGTTTCAGTAAAAAAATCGGGAATATTTCTTTCAACATTTGTTTCAAAATATGTTACACTCTTCCATAATGCAAGGGTTAAAATATGCAGAAAGAGGGAAGCTTAAGTAAAGTACTAAAGAAGTTAAAACACTTTTTTGGTTGAAACAAAACATTGCAGATTAACCTAAGATAATTTTTTTCGTCACATTGCAATAAACTTTTATATCTGTACTAAAGTACTGTCTGACGCAAATATTATTTAGATCTTTAAGTTCAGCCGCAGAATAAAAATAAAACCAAACAACTATTTATCAACTAGATCTAATCTTGACCACATTCTCTTCTTTGCTAGTAGAATATTCTAAAAAGAAACAGATGGTTTTAACCATCTTTCCAACACCAAAATATAAACCTGGTTTAATTAATGTGTAAGCAGTCATGGCCATGCGCTACACGTGCAGCTCCCCGCAGCACATCTTCTCTCCTCTGTCAGCGAAGCGCTCCTGAAATTCTCCCCTTCCCATTGCTCTTATAAACCTTCAGGTCAGATCTTCGATTGACATAAATCAAAGCAGCTCCACTGGCTTGGATGGAGTTGTGCCAATCTTTGGAAGCTGAGGTTCCGTGCTTGTGTCTTAATGCTTGTTTGTTTTTTTTGCCTGCCAAATATATTAAGAAAATAGAGGAACATGGAGGAAATTTCAAATGCTGTTGTAGCATTCATTCATGGTTTGTCCCTTTCAATGAATTAAATACACCAGAATGTTTCCCTTTATTTTTGAACACTGTTCTTGTTTAAATATATGTTTTTAAATAAAACAGGAGATTTGCTAATGAGATGATTCAATTAGAAGCATGTTCTTACAGAATCTACCCAAACGAGAACAGCAAAGATGATAAATTTAAATAAAATAGCTTTTCTACTGTACAGAAAACAATTTTTGTAATTGTATTTTTTTCAGTATTTTATACCGTTTCGATTCCCAGGGAAATTATGATTTTTGACAGAAATAACCCGTTCCTATTTAAACCACATAGTGACTCAGGGCAGCTTAGTGGATAGTGCAGGCAGAGTTCACCTACAGGACCTCTGTTTGAACCGTCTTCAGGTTATAACCTAAATGGCTTCTTCGTCTCTGCTACGTCTCTCCAGGTCAGGCTGTGGATCGCTGCCAAGGCATGAGGGAAACTTGCAGCCGAGTTGCATGGCCCGAAGACAGACAACTTCGGTTACAAGCTCTGCCTGGCCTGACCCTGGCGCTTCACTTGCATGGGTTTCCTCTGCCTGTTTCAAAGAAGAAAGAAAATCCACGCTCTCTCTAGACCAAAGGTGTTCTTAGTCTTTGTCTTGCAAGGCATCTGGACGAGGAAAAGGTAGAAAAAGATGGTTTTGTTTGTCTGTTTGCTTTTAATTTGAATAAGGATCAGAACTCTGGGAAAAAGTCATAGAAGTTAAATTAAATTGGTGGAAAAATAATGTGTATAATGTAGTGGCTTTGAAGCAGTTGGACCCTTGTGATCAAAGATTTGTGATTTCTAGAAAAGACATAAAAGGATAGGTCTAAGAAGTGGGACAGATCCAGAGCCCGCTCACTATCACAGCTGGAGGAGATTATTCTTATTACTGAATTGAACAAACAAACAAAAAAATAATTCTTCAGCTTGAATTTCACTATGGTGGGACTAGATCCATGGTGGAACTGATCTCAGTGGAGCATAAAATCCACAGTATGAAGACCTTGACCCTAAAGTATTGAAATAAGGAGAGAGTAAAAAGGTACCAGTAAAGAGGGACCTCCACTGGACAATCTTTTTTTGAAGAAAACACAATATTTTTAATTAAGTGCCCTGAAGAATCTCGCTTGCTTTGTTCATTTTTTCTCCCAACTGAATAGATATCCGATGAGATCTTTTCATGTTTCTTCATGGACAGGCTCCCTTTTAATAATCTTCCATTGTTTTTGACTGCTGTATATTAAATAAGTATACTAATTTAATCAGCAAGTCTACTGGTAGATAATTTAAGCCTGACTGTATTTTGGACTTGATAGACCCGCTTGATTTCTTTTTGCCTCAAAATATCTGGCAAGAACAATTTTTAATTAAAAAAATGCACTTGTAAGTGAACAAGTAGGCAGTCACAAAGTAATTTATTTTCCATAAGAGTGTAAAATATAGCCACAAAACTATCACTTGAAGTTGAAATTTTCAAATTCTATTCTAAAAAAGTGATTTTTAAGAAGATTTTGGAGTTTTACATTTGGGTGAGAAGAAAGTGCAAAAGAATGTTAGTGATTTATTTTTCCTTCTTTTTTACTTTTTTTTTTTCAAATTTCCTCTTGCTGCTGCAGGATTTTGAAGTGTTTTCTGGCTTTTGGAAAGTGGCCAGAGGAAAGAGGAGGCTGTCATTTAGTCAGAATCTGATTTTTCCAAACTACAGGAAGATATTAAAGTTTACAAAATGGACAAATGGAGAGGACAAGAAAGTAATTGAGTGCAGCCACCTCTGTCCCTGCAAATACACAGACGCGAACCCACCAAAAAAAACCAAAACAAAAAGCCAAACCACAAGCCATGTTCTTTGAAATGCTTGAAAAAACAAGCAAATGCCAAAAAAGGGAGGAGATAGTTTGGGAGGTATTTTTACAGTAATAAAATGCAGGACTTCAAGAGAATTATGGTGCAAAGTATTTTGAAAAAAAAAAATTAAATTATGAACAGTGTTTCCATTTTGCACTTTTCATATAAACACTTTTTTCCTCCCTTCCAGCATTCTCTCCTTGTGTCTCTTTGTCTGTGTGATGCTTCTAACGATAGTGATGTTTAGTTTTACAGGGTCAGATGTACCACTGTTTAACCAGTTTATACTGGGACGGCGAGCAGGTCTCCAGCATTTCATGCCCTGCGGTAACCCCTATCACAGAGCACATCCCGGGGGAGCATCAGAATGGGCGAGAGGCAGGAGAAGGAGCTACTGCCGTTGATCTGCTTGTCACCTTCATCCCAAAAATTGGCACAGCTGGAAATGAATGCCAATAATAATTTTTGGCAGTCTCAGCATCACGTGAAAGTCATATTTGCTAGACTCAGCACTGATCTGTGCACCAGCTGAGAGGTGAGTCAGGCTCTATAAATTCCCTGGTTTTCCTAGAAATCAAAAATGGAGAAAATGTGTGTATTTGTGACTGTGAGTGAGGAACGACCGCTGTGACTCTGGTTCTGAAGAATTCTCACGGAAGCCACCGACAGGAAAAATCAAGTCAAAACTTGACTAACGGGTAGTGGGTGCCTCTTCCAGTCCCATATCCCATTACCTGCCAGGTTTGGCAGAAAAGGAGGAGAACTCACCATCTCAGCCCTGTGCCCTTGACATAGGGGCACTGAGACCGCATGGCCAGGTGCGCGTGCCACAGGCTGAGATTCATCTGCCATCGATTCCCCTCGAATCAGACTGAAATTATCTTTTGTTACTTTTTGAATGTGCCACGTATTAGTCAGGCACGCTTCTGGGCTGGGAATTTCCTGAGTTCTTGTTAGGAGTATTTTATTCAAGTCATTTCGCATCATTTGCAATTTCCGGTGCATTTGAATTCTGCTTTAGGTCCCCAGAGCAAAACCAAAACCTCCCTGTTGATAGATCTCATCTGACAGCAATCTTGGGAGGGAGCTTTAAAACTCAAGCACTAGTTTTGGATGCTGGAAAAAGCTGCCCAAGAGATAAGAAAAGCGGAGATAACTGGTAGTTCTCTTCGAAGTGTTTCATGTCACCCTGAGAATCTCCCGAACATCTTATAAAAGAAAAATTGAAAAACATGGCAGGAATCAACTCAAATAAAACGCCATAGAAAATCTTTTACAGATAAATCAAAATGCCTGTTATATATATTTGATCTGCACACCTCAAATGAATTTTTCCATTACCTGTTTTTCACTATATGAGTGGGTATAAACTGCTCCGTAGATACTCCTGTCATCTTTCCCTATCACATTGCAAATATGTTTATACTTGAGACTTACTGTCTTTTCCTACAGTGAAAATAAATAGCGAATGTTCTTTTCAACTCACCATGCTATGTGTTTTAGAAACTTCCAGAAATAAGTCAGAACAGCAATATTTATATAGTTAGGCCTGGCATATTTGTGTATATTAGGTAAACATGGTGATTTGGAACCAAGCTGTGCCTGTATGGTTTCTTCATGCTGTTTTGTTGTCTAGAGGCACAATGAGGCCAATTTTTTAGAAGAAAAATGTGCCATATAATTGCCACTTTGTGATGCATTCAGCTAAAATTATGGAAAAAAAAGAGTCTTGGTTCCCCCTTTGATGCATTGTGCTGTTGTTCCACTCTAGCTTTTACGAGATTTCCAATGCAACTGTCCTGCTCAGTAAGAGAAAATATCTGAATTACATATACAAGTGCACACACATACACACATACGCATACTGACAAGGTTTGTCTAACCCCTGACTTGAGCACACATTTCAAAAATTGCCATAGAGAAAAGGATAGTTCTGTTTGAAGGGGGAGAAAAGCAACACTGTTATGCAAGGTGCGAGCCGACATGGTAAATAAAAGCAACACAAGTGAAAGCACAATTGGAGCTGGAAATAGTTGGGAGATGTGATTCAGCACTTAGGCTGGGAGATTATGTTTAAGGTGAAGAATGGAAAATGCAAGGCAGCTCCTCCTGCTGTATATTCATTCTGTCAAATGGAAAAATGAGGGACGTGGCTCGTTTGAGACCAATCCCACAAAGGGAAACACCATGTAGCTCCACGTTTTCACATATTGCCGTTAAAGCTGTGTGAAAACTAAAGGAAAGTATTCCTGCTGCCGTAAATCACTCAATAGATCCACACAATATTCTATGGCACCAGGATGATTTTTTAAAAGGATGCAATTATGTTTTCTGAGGGGCATTCGTCAGGATAAAGACGGCCCTTTGGAAAACACCTAGCATGGGGTTTTTTTTGACGTTGTCACAACATAAATGCAATAACAAGCACCTCTTTCCACTGCCTGTAGACAGTTTATTTATGCAAGAAGAGAATAGGAGTAACGCTAATGCTGGGATATTTATGTTTAACATCAAAGAAAAATCTGGTTCAGGCCAGCACACAGGAAAAATTGCTGAAAATTTGTTCATCACGGAGAGGTTATCTCTGTAATGCTGCCGAAAGTAGGAAAATGCCCCGTTACCTGTGATGTGATCGCCATCTGAGTGAAGGGACGGAGCTATCCTGCTCGTGCTGATTTCCTGTAAAAATAGTTTGTGCATTTGTGGTGGTTTTGCCTTTTCACTCTTTCTGGCTTCTCCACCTTTCTCCCTCACAGATCAGATGCTGGGAAATGCATTCCACACACCTACAGTCTTCCCAAAAATGGCCCTGAAGTTCCAGGACATGCATTTTGTTCCTGCAGCCTGTTGGGAGTTGGAAGATAACACATACCTATGGACTGAAAATTAAAGAAGAACTGTGTGTAAACCCGGAAATTAAATTTCATTCCGTTTTTGACATTTTGTTTCTTCCTGCTTTGGGGCAAAAATGCAGAATTTAAAATCCTTTGGAAAAATGGATGCCTTGAAAATATTTAGCTTTGAACTGACCAACATAATAATTTTACAACAAATGCTAAAACCAAACCTTTCTGGATGGAAAGCATCATTTAAATGTTTTGTGTTGAAAAAATAGAATATTCTTTTAATTCAATATATTTGAAAATTCCTTGTCGAAAATGTAACATTTTTGTTTCATTATTTTTGAAAATTTTCGTATAGATACATTGATACAGTATCATCTCATTACACCTTTAAAGGGTGAGAAATCTCTGCATGTAGCAACAGGTGCCAGAGGATATGTAATTTAAAAACCCCAAAAAATTAACTTTTAATCAGAACAGTGAAATCAAAGTGAAACAGGAAAATCTGATGGATGCTACGTTAATAAGAATGAAATGTAGCAAGCCTCTGTTTTATAACCAGTCATCACCACTGTAGTCAGAGCTGGTAAAACTTACTAGCTGTTTCAGCTGAAATGGAATAACATTCTTCACATGATTTTTTTCTGAAATTTTGCAGTAAGTTATACTAATCTCATTTCATATGAAAATTCATTTCCCCTGAGTCCAGAATCCAGCTCAAAGCATGTACTCATCTCTTGCCACAAGAAGTCCAAGTTACAAATCATGTAGACATGAAAGACCATCAGGCTATTTTCAACAACTTGAAATTTCTCCTGATGATTGGACTCTGATCACAAAGAAATATATCAGTATAACTTTCCAATGAAAGAAGCTATCTTTAATAAACAGAGATATTTCTCCTTCTCTAATTACCCGTAAATTTTCCAAATGTGAGAAATGAGAACGCCTTCTAGTCCTTGTTATTGGACAGAAGTGCTAGGAATGTTTTAATTTTGTCAGGAGGATGGCTTGAGTTGTCTGCCTGTAGTTTCACAACCCACTTTAGAGCAGCCACATCAAGGAAAACTTATGTTCAAATTATTTTTCATATTTTGAGAGACAAGATTTACGATACCTTTTGTTCACAAGTGGTCAGTTCAAGGACTCATTAAAAGTTATACAAGTTTCCTATTGATAAATATGTGGAAATTATAGTCAAACTGTCTTAAGAAGTCACAACCATTAAAGAACATGTGCAGCATTAAAGGGAAATAAATGATTATTTAATGAGATGACTACTCTTGCTATTGTTGCTTTATTTTCAAGTAACACTGAAACAGGCTCCCTGGTGTTTGTAGTTTCTGGCTATCTTTTTTTTCTCCTCATTATTAACTCTTTTTTTCTCCATGCTAATCAGCCAAAGTGCTGTGTTTGGAAGACTGATTTTTATACTTCATTCCCTTTGGATTTAAGGGTTTCTTGTAGGCCTAGCCAAAGACTTAGGCAGTAGGTAAAGCCAAGGGCACACCTCATGACCACCACGACACACACTCACATGCAGAGTTGATGTGACTGTTACACCTCCAGGTTAAAGTTCACTGAGGATTTCCATAAATCCAGTGGGTAATGTGCCAAATAAGATTAGAGAAGACTTCACGTTATTGCACAATCCAATGAAAATATCATCTGCTAAGCTCCTTCTGGTGGCCATTGGAAGTAGGTAGCTAATATTAGCAGGTGTTTGTCTCAGAGGCAGAGGGAAGGCAGGAACACCTGCTTATGCCCGTGCAGAAAGTGGGAGCAGCTACCGTAACTTCACCTGTGGCAATGTCTTCTGTAAAAATTCAATTTTTAAGAGCTGAAATTGTGATGATTTCCCTGTTGTGTCGTACTCTTTTCTCTACCTTTGATTACATTATGTTTAATCTCACCCTGGTTTATATTCCCAAATGTATCTTTATTCAAAATTCTGTTTAAATTTATCTAGCTGTACATTCATACGGTACCTAATTCCTGACATTATATTTTCACATGCAGAATTGCATTAATAAATGGAGCAGGTAGACTTTTATGTCTGATCTGTGTGCCTGTTTTATTTATACACATATTTTTCTTTCAAACCTTGACCTGCAAGAAAACAAGAATGAAGAGTGAATTTTGATACCTACATCCTGGCACTTACACAATAATCATTCAGCATGTTTTTATTTGAGAATAAAGCAAAATGAATTTTTTTTTTTTTGTTCCATGAGGCAATAGTAGAGGAAGCCTTAAAGAGGCAGGTGCACTTGCATTCTGTATTTGTCTCCTTCCTATAAGTCGTTAACTAATTGCCTCTCCTTTCATCAGTTCTCAATCCTTTGTCTCCGAACACAAGCGGAATCAGATTCTGATACCATCACTGAACTTGATGAGTACCTGACTCCATTAGTCATCCTCTCGAACTCAATGATCCAGATTCTTAAATGGTAGAAATCAGCATAGCCCATTCCCATAAGCAAAAAAAGCTAACCGAAGGAGATTATTCATGGAATAAGGTCCTACATGGTGAGAGTAAGGAAATCTGAATCAAAATGTTCTAAAATTTTATGAAATGCCTTAATCTATAAAGCCTTAAAAAATGTAAAGTGGGAATAAATACGTTTGGAACAATTAGCTGTGTTATTCTTAGATAACATGGTTTGGTGCAACATGATCTGTAGTTCTGCTCAGGAGTAGAAATGAATTTGTATATATAATGTGCAGAAGCTTATGCAATTACTTTAAAACATTTAACCCATTTAAAGATTGTCCACTTTTTTTCAACGTGGTCATTATTCACAGCTGTTGGATAACAAACATATTCCTTGGTGCTGCTTGGGAATAACCTTAAACATTACTTGGGATCCCTTAATTGTGAATATTGCGTGGTGACCCTCCAGTAACTGAGATATATGATAGACGCAGATAAACAATAGTGATACAGCAGCCTGTCTAGATAGACCTCACCTTTATAGACTGCCATGTTTGCATAAAAAAATATTTTGCTTCATTGCAGAACAAAGGCATCTTCACAATGCCCGCTGGCTAATAGCTTGCACGGTCCCAGAAATACAGCTGGAGTTTATGAAAAGTTGAATGAAGCAGGCTGCATACAAGGTCCTGTCTAGAAGTGACCAAAAGCAAAATTTTGGAGTCACAGTAAAGGAACAGTGCCTGAGTCCTAATCTTCTGATGCTGACATGGAGGAATGATGAATTTCCACAGTTGGTGTGCAAAAGTGATGTCCCCAGCCACGGCCTTGGCAATCAGTCAGACCTCAGAGTAAATTAATGCAGTCTACAGCTGTTCTAAATTTTGCCAAAACAAAAAACATTAGAAAAACCCTCGTGTATCCCATTTCTGGTGTGATTCTCATTTGCTTGTTCTCCTCCTGGCTCACTGCCATTTCCCTTCAAGTGACTCTGTTACAACAAGCAGGCATGGAAAACATCTCTCATCTCTACTTCTCCCAGATCTTTAACAGCACAGTGACTGGGGAACATGCGCAGCAAGTGAGAGGTTGGATTTCAGTCTCTGCAGGCTAAGGAAGAAACAGACTTCAGATCTCCCTTATGAAGAACCCAGAATATGGCTGCTGTCACTGGGGCCACAGCTAGCAGTCTTCAGCTCATACATAGGGCATGGATCTTCTAGGCGAGCAGCAAAGACATGGTAGCACTCACTCAAGTTACAGTCACGTGTCCCTGCGGTAGGGACCTAGCGTTTATAACTTACATAGTATACTATGTAATTCAACTTTGTTGACTTTTCTGGAAACACAGTTAATCCAGTACTGAGTGCTTGTAAAAGACCAACCAGATGTGTGGTGAGGGAGCGCTGTAAAAATAGAGTTCTGCTCTTTACAGCCACTTCCAAAAGTACCATCCTATCAGTGAAAGTGGGAAAGGTCTGCTAAGGTAATACATCCCACACCGGCCAGAGATGTAGGTTCATGAGGGATAGGATGAACTTTATAAAACACTTTTAATCTTTGGCCTTTAAGCAGCATAGCCAACAACAGGTTCACATCAGGATAGTGGCATTAGCCAAGACAAGTTTACAAATCCCTGAGTGTGCTTCCATCATCCTGAGCTTGAGATATCTGTCAGTCCACAGCAGATGCTGCTGTTGCTGTGCATGTGTCATGTTACTGAAACCCCTAGATAATGATTACGACCGATTATACAAGATGCCATGTTCCTTAATCATATCACTTACATTTCTGCTGAACGGCAGTGACAAGGTTTTGAAAGGAGAAGATCACAGCTGTCCAATAAAAAAAGAGAAATCAGATAAAACAGAGAGTGTTTGCAGACAGACGATTATGCTAACCTGAAAAGTAGCTTCTATGTTGTTGATTTTTGCACTCTTCCTAACCAAGCTGAGCCCTCATTCTTCCTCTCTGGTATCACATCTGAAATGGAGGTGATTGGTGTGCGAGCACGTATATTTCTGATTTTTTTTTTACATGTATTACTTACAGTTTTCTATTTTCCACATGAGCATTTGAGTATTTGGGCCTTTTTTTTTTCTTCTTCTTTCCCTCAGCAAGCTTACAGGTGTCGGAGTACCAGGAACTGAAAACCAGTTCTGATGCAGACAGCTGGAGCGAGAAAATCCCCTCCTTGCCCCAGTGGTAACCCCAGCCCTAAGCTGAAGACATTCCCCTTCTTTATATGCTGGCTCATTTTGGAGTCTGTCTTGTGCGGAGACTGCCAACTGTCCTGAATTAAATGCAATGCATTTCGATACCAGTTACTGCCTACTAATGACTGAGCAAAACCAGTGTATTCATTTAAGTAAAGAGTTCAAGCGGGGTTCTAGGAATGAAGAGCCATGTGCCCTGCTAACAAAGCTATCTAGTTCGGTGCACAATCTGAACTCTGCAGAAGAAAAGACCTTATACTTTTAAGCAGTTATAATGCAGTACTACACCACGTCCGAGTTTTCGGTGGAAAAGTCAGATATAATTACTGTTTGACACAAAGGGATTTTTTTTTCCTAGCTCTGCTGATGTTCTATTTTAAATAATTAAAAGTATAATTTAAAACTTAAATTGATCATTTCAATGGACCTGATGCTGTCCTCAGAGGGAGCCACTTGTGTGGTTGTTAAACTGTTGATCAGCCCAGTGTCACTGTTTCTCCTTCATCAGAACATGTACCATCAGATCTATAATTCTTTTTTGCTTATGATGGCAGAGCTCCAACATGGGTGTAGTTTGACCCAAGTTAAGCAGATTTAGTTAAATGCATAAATTGTTCACATTCCGTCATGTGAAAGATATAGGCCTTGAGCCAATGTTGGGAATACAAATGATAGCCCACCCAATGGAGAAAGTAATGTATATATGCAAATTTTCATAGATGCATATGTCTGGACACTACTCTTTTTGACTCCTAATCATCCAAATGAGGTACTTGGGTAAAAATGGTGTCTTCAATTTTTATGAAAGTTTACATGATTGTGCGTTCTGGCATTAATAATCACAGAAAGAAAATTTGAAGGCTATGCAACTCACTGAAAGAGTGCTTTCAATTTCCTTTCAGTTTTTCTGGCCCATTTCCTCCAATAAAATCACATGCAGAATAAGCCCATAAGCCAACTAATAAGTCAAATGGTTTTCATGATATAAACCACAGACCTAACAGGATGTCAACGAACCCTGGAGGCGAGGTCCATTCCCCTGGATTTCTCGCGCCATTGTATGGAGTCTGGTTTCAGGTGCCCCCCTGTCCATTGGCAGCTTTGGCAGAGCTGTGCCATCAGAGGTGTTTTCCAACACCTGTACTATTTTTTCAGACTAATTTTCATCGGTGTAAAAGTGAATGATATTTATCCACACGGCAGAACCTTAAGAAAACAGAACTGAGCCCTGAAAGTATTGTTAATTTGTGCCTTAAATTATCATTTAAGATACAAGTTTTTAAACTAATAGTTCAATGAGTTTCAGTCTCCAGGATGTTCTGTTCTATACAAGTTATTGAAGAAACTTCTTCAGGAAATGTCCAAGTCTTGTAAACATCTAATTTAAATAATAAACCTATGTTTAACCTGTGATAAGCATTAAAACAACCCTTCTCATAATCAGTGGTCCATGTGATGATGATTTGCTCCTTTTCCCTTTAGAACACCCTCATCTCTGGATTTTGGACTTCACTAAAAATCAGAAATATGTATGTAAATTAAGATATATAGCCCTGTCATTGCTGCTAAGCTAAGTTATACCCTCCTAAACAAAGTAAGTTGGTTGCTGAGGTTTTGCCTAACCCCTCTAAGATGACATCTATGGCCCATATGTGAGCACATGTGGTATAAATAAAATGGAAGTATAAAAGAGAAAGAGATAAACATATAATTAAAAACAGCATAACAAACACTTGTGCTCATTCATTTTAATGACTGTATGCTCCAGTTTATAGAGCAGTTGCAGATCCATGCCGTAATAGCTGTGTTGACCACATGCCATAAAATACATCAGTGTAGGCTGGGTCCAAATTATTCAATACTTGTAATAAATCCATCCCATTAACTGGATAAATATGCACAAGCAACAATTCTAGTGATAATGCTGGAAGGTGGCATGTTGTTCTTTAGCAGCAATGCTAGCTAGTGGGACCTGATACATAGTAATACCACTAGCTTTTATTAACAAACAAACAAAGATTAGTTTAACTTTTAAGATGTCATAACCATCTTTCCTTCCGTTATCTGCAGTTTGAACTAAAAAAGAGATTGTGGCCTTGAAAGATTCAGTTGTGATTACTTTTTTGTAAGCCTAATAAAAGGCATCCGTCATACCATTTATTTGTGAAAACCAAATCTTCATGTATTGAAGGTCATTTTTAGTTGCACTAATATAATCCGTAAAAGTCAAGGTTCCTTTACCATTAAAATTGTCCACGCTCTGAGTCTTTTGATATTCTATGCTTAACCTTGAATCATGCTGTGTACGTTGTATGAAGGGAGGATAGTGGATTCACGTTACAGTATAATGACTGAGTCATCTTGGCCTTGATTTTCAGCTAGGTAAAGCAGATATCCAACAAATGTAAGACTTCTTTAAAATTATTTGAAATTAATACACTCTTGAAGTACTTCCTCTCACCTCGGAATAAGCAGCAGGTCCCCTAAAGTCTACAAACAACTTTTGGTTACAGTTTTATGAAATATTTATTATCACTCCTGAATACATTTCTTAAAGTTGAAAGACGGTTACATATAACTAAAGCAAGTATTGATATCGAGAAACGCTTTGAGGTTTGCACAGCAGAAATCACACAATAATTAAATATTTACTGCAGTCTGCGATCAAAATGCTCCCACCACTGCAGGCTGGCTGGCTCTTCCAGGCGCACAGCCCCGCATTTCCAGGCTGAACACTGTCGCGCTGGGCCAACCGTGAGGAGGGTCTGTGTAAGCAGCTCGCTACTCGCACTTTGAGTACGACAAGTGGCACTCAGACTGCCCTGCTTCTGCCATCTCAGCCGAGAGGAGGGCGAACTGAGGGTACGGGGGCTGCTTTGCGAGGTCTAACGGGGCAAAGCTTGTCAGAAGATGCGCTGGCTAAGGAGCTTACAGATTATGCCCTCGGAAGGTGCGTTCCCCTTGGGATAAGGGAGTGGTATAGCATTAGGCAGAAAATTGTATTATTTTGTAAAGATGCAAGATATTTGGCTGGAATTTGGGTGCTGCAGTTGCAAGCTAGAGTTCTTTGCATAAAGCATGCCTAAACTTGAGCTTCATTTTATTTAATGTCCAAACTGATTAAATGAACATGTGTTTTCAAGCACATACAGCGTGATTTCTGGAGTACTGTGAAAACGACTGAGGTTGTCCCACTGTTTGTGATCCTTACTTTCAGTGCAGAAAAGTCACACACAACCCTCTGTCCCATCCAGCCCATGATGCCATGAGGGAAACAGGGAGCAGAAAAGATGGTGAGAAGCTGCTCCCTGAAAGATGACGTTGCATGCAGCAAACAGCTAAGGGGCACTTCATCCACCTGTGACCTGAAGCCAAGGCACAAGCCAAAACTATGCTGGGTTCAGTTATAAAAGATTCGCAGACCCGTGCTTCACTTAGTAAACTAACCGTAGTACCAACATAGTTACTTACGAAGAAACAGATCTTTGAGAAAAATTGTCTGATGTTTTTAATATTCAGATGAATCTGTAACAAAATAATTTCTCTACCTCACTGACGTGGTACTTGAAAGCTAGTCAACACATTTTACATTCATAAAGTGCTCTGCTAAGCAGATAGCTGAGGACAGGTATGCAGATACAGGACTTTCTAGACCCATTTCTGGCCGTGAAGATGGCAGAGAAGCTTCATTATTATTCTGCGTCTACAGAGGATGTAAATCTGAGTCCTCTCCTTGACTTGTTCCAAAAGCTTTCCCTCCCTTCACCTCTTCTCTTTTCAGTACAACTATAAAATAGGTATTTGATCATTTGCACTCAGGAATGAAAAGGCAAATCAGGGTGATGCTGCCAACCCTGGATCAGGGTAGGGTCAAGGTGGATGGAGGCTGTGCGTGAAGGACACTGACCTGAAAGCGCTGGCAGGGCAGAGCTCTTCACAAGCATGAGCACCGCCTCATTTTTAAAACAGAGGTTTAATTAAAGAATACATTCAAATCAGTTAGTTCAGAGATGTGTTAAAAGCATTGCATGCAGAACTGCCAAAAGCAAGAAGCTGTGCAGGTTTACAGCAGTGTCACGCTGCTTACTCCAGTGGAACGAGTCCTGATTTTGATCTGTGTAAATGAGATTAGACTGAGGCCTGCGTCTTATCTCTCTGGAACTGGATAGCTGGACACAACTTAAAAATAACTATTTTGTATTTCTAAAGCAGTCCTGCACTGATATAGAGTCCAAGGGATTTACTTACTGAAAGACCTAGAGAAAAGATGTACAATGGGAAGTGAAAACTAGATATAAAAATAATCAACGATGTACAGGCTGGAAGAGTCTTTCTATTTATGATCATTCTGTTCCGGCAAAAATAATTTTTAATCAGTGAATTCCTTAAATGTTTTGTTTTTTTTTGTCAAGAGCCATTGCTGTTCCTCCTGAGAAAGCTGTTAGCTAGAAGCAAAGGATATGTTGATTTTAGTATTGATTACCTAGTTCTGCATTTTAACTTTCTTTTCAAAGTTGAAAGTTTAATGGCAGGTCAGAAGAATTCTCGATTGCAAACCCCACGCTGGCAAACAAAATTTTCTGATGCAGGACTGAGAGTTGGTACTGGCCGCATAAAACAGACTCTTTAAAAACTTGTTTCAAAATAGCTCAAAATGATTCTTTCTTTTTTTTTTTCCCCCCCGAATATCTGCACTAAAGAAGAGGCAGTGTCAGGCAGCCTATAAATAGAACAGTACAGTATGAACTTTTGAACTGTGAAATCTGGGGGATGTAATCTTCCTGCTAAACAGAGGCTTACAGCAGATATTAAATGCTCGGACAGGAGATTCGCTGGTGTTTAAACTGTCTGCTGGAGGAAGGGAAATTGTGAATTGTCGTTAGCGCTGTGTGCCGGCGTGGTAGCGTTCAGGTTGTTTCAGTGTTGCTCATCCTCATTGATGAAGTTGCTTTGGCTGTTTTTCTGTGTGCGTGTTTGTGCATAAGCACACTGTGGCCAAACGGCTTCCCAGCATTAGACGTCTGAAAAAAAGGCTTTGGATCTAGAGCAATTAATTTAGCAGACATTTAGATGTTATGACACACTCCTTAAACAACGGATTCATTGGGAGAATCAGCCTGTTTTACCGTTTGTTTCACTTTTAGTGGAGGAATGCCGATTTTCCTCAGCTGAGAGTCAGTCCACGTGAAGTATCACCGTGAGAGTTTACAGCAGTTTCCCTGGTGCTGTCGAGTTCCCGTCTGTCAGACTTCGAGCACGCACAGGACAGTGACTCCTTTTACACAAGAATTAGGTGAAAAGCATCACTTCCCAATGCAACTGTTACATTATAAATTAACACTCGTATCATGGCTGCATCCTTGTAGCAGTTGTGCTGTATGGAGAAGCTGCTTTTCAGAGATGTGGGTGCGTAGCCTGGGCAGTTTGGGGGGGGGTGAACAGAGACCCCTCAGCCCATGCTGGGCTCCAGACACTTATAAAATGGAGAGGCACGTGTAACACTTTTTTTTCTGGTAGCACTCATGTGTGTTTGGAGTGTTTTAGCTGTTGACGCTTTCAAGCAACCATCATGGCCACAAATTGGACTAGCAACACCCAACCCTCCAGACTCCTGGAGGCGGGATTCTATGAAAAACTGCTAGCATCATGTGGATATTGAGGAAAATCACATCAGCAGGTGGTTTTCCAGGGTCTGGAATGAGCAGAGATGCTGCGACCAAACAGGAGAGCAATGCCCACTGCAAGGTGCTACAGCAGGATGTAGGTCCCTCGAAATGAGGCCAGCCACGAAGCAGGAGAACCTCCTGCCTGCTGCCATTTGGGTGGCTGTGGGGGTTGTACCCATGGCCCCGCCCTGCCCCACCATAAAAGAGTGAGAATGAAGGCTCTAGGGTCTGGCTGCTGGAGGGGTGGGTTGTTGTGGTGCTCCCTCATGAGTGCAGGCAGCTGTGGGACTTCACCAGGGCCTCGTTAGGGCTGGGCTGCCCTCGCCTCCCGTCAGTCTCCAAGATGAGGATCTACAAGCATTTCGGAGAAGGAGACCTTCCCACAAGACCTGGCCCCCTCCATGAGGAGAGGTGGATCTGAGGGCAATAGACAAGTGAGTAACCTGAAGGTTACCAAGACCTTTAGTTCCTCTTGGTTGTGTGAAAGTCTGCATGTGCCAGTGCCATGGCTGGGGGCTCTGGGGAGGGCAGACTGAGGGTGCTGAGGGCTTTTCCAAAGCCAGCAGCAGCTGTGGGCACTCCCTTCCTTGAGGCACTCATTTTTGGTTGTGGAAATTGCTCTTAGTGTGTGGTGGGGAGTGTTGAAACCTAAATGGCCTTCACCCAGCTGGCTGGAGATGGGATTGTTGGCAGTCCTTGAGGCCACTGCTGTGACAGAGATGAACCTCTGTGGTTTCAAGCTGGCTGCGTGTTAACGGTGATTTCTTTGCTCTCTTGCACAAGTGTTTGGGTTGTGTTTTCTGTTGGACTCTTTGAGCCTGGTATTGTGAGTCATGGTGGTGGTTGCAGCGGCCCTGTGCTATGGAGGTGTGTAGCTCACTCTGGCAGCGAGCGCATCTGCCACCCACACAGTTTGTAAACTGAAGCTTCTAGATGAAGGCTAGAGTGAGTATGCATCTTCATCTCATTGTGTAGGTGGTCCGGGCAAGGACTTCTGTCTGCTACAACGGTGTCCTTTGGGTGCAGAGTTTTCTTGGTAGGCTACAAGGGGAAAACAAGCCAGATGTGACACCAGCATGCCTAAATATAAGCTTTGGAAAGCAACATGGGCCACACAGACTTCTGAAATATGGCCCCGAGAACAGAATGCTGTTCTCCCCAGTGAATTTACTGTGTAAATTGCTCGAGACAGGGGTTTCACTTACTTTACTTCTGTAGATAGACTAAGGTATTGATTTTTTTGCCATCTTTCTTTTAAACATGACGGAAAAATTCAAATAAAACCTAATTATGTCTCTCTGTTTCTGAACAGTTCTGGAAATTGCAGAGCAATCAATATTAAGTACACTTTGCACCAATTTAGCAACTTATTCTGGACAGACATGTGCTTTATAGAGCTCTGATTTTTGCGTAATTTAGGCTGAAAAGTAGGGTAATGTGGATTTTCCAATTAGCTTATGTTAAGTCAGTGTTCTTCCACCTGAATATTTTTAATAGCTTGGTTTTTAAAAGCATGGGTGTATATGTCCAAAGGAGCCGAATAAAAAGGAAGATAATCTTTTCAGAAGGATGAAAGACCAGTGGATTAATGCAGAGTTTGAGATTTTGTGAGAAATTCAGGCACACAGACTAGTGCTGCAGAGAGAGCTTCTACTTGTGAAACTGTCACTTGTTAATTAAGTTAATGTCTACGGTGTTCTGAAAATGTAAAGCACTATGTAAGTGCTAAGTATTATTATTAATGATGCCAATTTTGACAGGTTTACTGGAATAGGCTTTGCAGTACAATATAAGCTAATGTTCTAATGCTTTACTCATTTACCATGAAACTGTTAAAAATAAGAAAGTGGGAATAGAAGGCCAGCAGAGGCCAACAGACTAGATGGAGCCCCTCATCTGGTGTTCTCTGCAAGTGCTGCCTTGGAGTAAGGTTAAATCAAAGATAACATGGAGCTGGCTTGACATCTTCTAGAACTCTTCAGGGAAAACATCAGGTGTATGATGGGTTGCACCATCTTATTGTGACTTTTGATTGTCCTCCTAGGAGATCCGTTGGCCCTCCATAGCTGTAACATGAAGCGTTGTAGCCACCTGGCCCATGTGTCCTGCCTGTGGCCAATAGACTCATTCCCATCACAGGCTGCAAGAGGGGAATGGGGTAAGAAGTCAGCCCTACGTGCGCTGTGAGTGCTCTCTGCTCTAAGGACAAACCCTACTGGCTAATTAAATTGTTTTGTGACCCTTGCTTTTCTTGCCCTAAAGGGGCTACAAAAGGAAAGAGGTGTTGCTGGTGTGGACTGTAACGGTATTAGTGTCTGAATGGGTGCTGAGAGCTGGTCAGTAGTATATATAAAAGCACATATTCAAAAAGTCAATAAATTATCTTTCACAGTTCATTGGGTCCTAGTAGTTTGCATGTCATTTGGGTACAGAAGCATAGCTGCGTGGAGGCACCTGACCCAGTAAATGGAATAGTTTCCTCAATGTCTTGGGCATATTTCCTTTAATAACTGTAGGCAATGCTTTTTCTCTAAAGCAAAGCTATCAAATTTGACCTGTAAAGGAGACAGTCTAATCTCCAGATGTTTTTCTCAAACGCTCTTTAAATTATTTTTTCATTACCAGGCTTAATTCTCAAAGTCTTGATGGTTTCTAACTAGTGTAAGACATTGTAAAGCACAGGACCAGGCCTATGGAATTCAGAACTTGGATGTCTTTATGCAGATGCTTCTTTCTGTGTCCCCTTTCAAATTTAAAGTAATTTCCTGAAAAGTCAAGTCCAGTAGAAGTCCTACTGGCATGGGCAGAGCAAGGGTCTGTTTAGCTTAATTGCTGCAAGAGAAATTTATGGATTCTTTTGCAGTTTGGCTTGGTTCTGCTAATGTGTCGAGAGTGCACGCGCACACACACCTACACTCAACAGCTCCAGCCATATGAGACCAGCCACTCCACTGCTTAATTAAATTCATTTACTGGCTGGCAGACACGCCACCTTTCAGTGCCATGTGTGTCCTGGTTGTGCTGGGAGAACTTCAGGGCCAGTTGTTTTGTTGTGTGTTAGGGCCTGAATTGTTGTATCCTTATTTAATGTGAACTTTGCTGTTGTGCTGTGTTAGTCAAACACTGCAAGGAGTATGGGAAGAGGGATGATGTGGTTACTTTGGGGGCCTGGGAAATTATTGCTTTCACAAATATTAGCACCAAAGGAGGTGGACTCTAATAAAATTATTTCCTTGCCTTTTACTATGTCTTCAGTCGGTTACCTCAGAGTTGGACTTGATCAAAAGCTGTGGGGCAGCAGACAGGACTCAGTCCTTCTCATGCATCCAGAAAAGGGAAAAGTAATATTTTTTCCATTTTAATATTGGACAATGATGTAGTGTTATGAGAATATTACACTTTTTACAAGATGAATCACTGATCTGGGTAGGAATGGCTGTCTAAAATCAAAGCATCTAGAAAAATTACTGTCCTCCTCTGCAGGCAGGTAACAAAGAATGGTGCCTTGGGTGGAAAGGTCTACCAGTTCAGCACATTTTCTTGCCCACCACCCACCAGTCAGGTGTTAGTCACTGGGTAAAGTAGTCTTGAAGCATCTTGGGGGGCTGCTTTGAACACCTGCTAGTCAGCCTGCAAAGAGGGGTTTCTGTTTTGGCCGAGCTGGCTCATCTTTTGATATCCAGATGTCTCCTGGGTCAGTTGGTTTCCTATTCACAGAGTAGCAGTGCTGGGATTTGTAAACAAAGTAGGCTCACATTATCAAGGCTTTGCAGCCTATTCCCCATGCAGAAAAGAAAGCAAAGCAACAGAAACAAAAATAAGGATAGACTCCAGTAGTTGCTGTCATTCTAATGTGGTATGGGGAGATTTAAAAATCTAGGGACAACGGCTGGATGTTGATACTGGAACTATACTAAACGTAAGTTGTATTGAGATCTGAGTGTTTCAAGACACAACCTTAAAAATAAAAAAAAAAGGGCAAGCCTCTTGCCCTTTTGCAAAGTGCAGTAGTAGCCTGTAATTCTAAAACAGGTATACGGACATGCTTTGGATGCTCTAGTTACTGAATATGATGTAGCTAGCACATCGACCCTCTTATGAAAGCACAAATAGTCATTATAGAGTCCTTAAGGCATTGCTGTCTATTCTAAATCAGTTAGAATAATTCATGCTATAGATTTCCCAACACTGAAAAGCCTCTTATTCAGCAGACTATAAACATATATCACACTGTATGGATTTTTTTTTCTCCTTTTCTGTATAAGCCAGACTTCAAGAACTTGCAAGAGAAGAATAATGCACTATACAGACAATTCCCCAAAAACCTTCCTAAATAGAAGGTGGAATGGAAAGGTATTATTTAGCTCCAAGATTGTTTTAATAGCTCTAGTCACACCTTTGTTATTAACATTGGAGCATGTTGTGTAAGAGCCAACAGTAAGCCTGTATGTCGAGCATACAGGGGCTGTGTCTGGAATCAGGCTGAAAATGCAAATAGGACTTTCTTTTCTGGTTTGGTTTCTCAACACAAGTTAGAGCAGCTTGCACCAACTGGTAAAGGCTGCAAAGGGCCATTTTGCCAGCTGGGAGGTGCAAGGGTGTAATAATGCTGCTGGCTCCTTGCCTGTGCCAGCCACAGGGAGGAGAGTGGCAGAGAAGCCAATGCATGTCTCCGTGCCACTGAAGAGGAGCGATTTTTCTACAAACCAGGCTTAAAGACAGCTTGTACCACTTGGGAGTGGGGCATCGTGCATCTAAAGTAACCGCAGACCTGCCATGAAATATTTGTGCTGTGACTTTCTGTACACTTCATATCACTGAAAAATTTCTAATATTTCCAAAAGGACCATTAAATCCAACTGATTTAAGTCACAAAGAGTTGGCTAGTGCACGGTTCTCTAGGCTCTGATAAACGGCCTCGGGAGTGAAGGAGTTAACTGACCATCATCAATTACAGCATCAGAGGGGGTGATTAGGACTGAAATTGTAGGGAGGTTTTTAATTTAGCCGAGTAGAGGAGACGCCCCCAGCTTAGCCAAGCTCATCAGATCATATACTTCTTACTGCTTCATCCGCTTACCGTGCACTGCCACTCAGAGCTATTGTGCATGGAGAGGGCACCGAGCAGACACGATGACACAATATTGCTCTGTTGTCCAGAAACCCACCCGAGACTCACTGTCACTTTGCCTGCCGCAGAAGTGCCTAGCGTACAAAATTCTCAAAGACCCCCAAATCAGGAATCAATCAGCAAATTATGTAAAGGAAGAAATGGCACAGTTTTAAAGCTTGACATAGACTAATTTATCTGCCTGATTTTTTTTTTTTTCTCCCTCAGCAGAGTCCTGTTGAAGTAGCTGGGATTAATCCTAGGAGTAAAGATGCATACAGGCTTATGTGTTAGGATCAGGGGTGAATCAGTTGGATACTTGTATTTTGCCTGGCTCCATATGTATTCAGGAGAAATGAGGTGTATGGAGTGCAATATATAGGCAGCTTTACCTTCTCCAGCTTGTTTTCCTGGTAAAATCAGCTAGGTCACCTTGGGCATTGCCTTTGGAAATGGGCAGCAAACTTCAGCCCATGAAAAGCTGCTGGAGGGAGGGCAAAGGGCTCTTAGCCCTGGCATAAAACTTTTGGGGCCGTTGCAGTCACGGGTACCAGGTGAAGAGTCTGACCTGCAGCAAACCGCCGGAGCAGGGGCTGCGGCTGGGTCCCCCTAGGGCTGTTCTGTCTCCCGGGGCTGTGGGTGCCCACTCTGCCCGTGGGGACCGGTCGCTGCCACTGGCTTGGCACATGAGTCTTGTCAAGGTGGTGAAATGGTGGTGGGGAGAGAAAGAAAAACATTTGATGCACACACATGACCCCTCCCATTTTTCATCTGCTTTTATTTTATATTTCTGGTGGAAGACCTTGAGTGTATTGCCTCGGGATTTTAGAAATTCGTGGTGTTTGTACAAAAGATTGCAAGTGGACACTGTTTATAGAGTCAGCCTTCAAGATCTTCCCGGGTAAGGGAGAAAAGGTGAATGGAGGACGGCAGTAATCCTACAAGAAAATGCTCGGGGTGGCCCCGATCCAAAATTCAGATGTAGTTGCACTTTGGTGATGTAAAGATACTGTGTTTGCAGGTTGCTTTTGCATTGCTAAGTCTTGAAACGAGCCCCTCTCTTCCAGTGGAAACTTGGGAATAACAAGAATTGAGATCAGGTTTATACTGGTGCAGTGTTAGTGGTGAGAAGGCAGTGGGAAGTTACAGCAGCTGTGCGTGCCCCTTCCCTTGGGTTATGTTTCTTGTAATGTTGTAGAGATCCTGCCACTTAGACTGAAGTTTTGTGTATGATCAAGTAATTAAAGATTGATTCATACTGTGCAGGCATATGGAGGCTAAAACAGTTGCCCATGAAGCATTCAGCAGCATTTTAGGGTAACATTTGATAAACCATTTTTTATTTCGATTTTTGTTAATATGGTACTTTATGCAATCACTGAGACACTTAGCATATAACGTCAGTCACCTGTGTAATCCTAATGAACGCATGTAAATGGAAATAAGGGGCTTCTGAAGAGTATTAACAATGAGCTGCCATTTTTCAGTGTGCTATGATGCTGGAGGAGACTTGGCAGCCCTCTCAGCCCACCCCTGATTTTGAAATGTGAGAGCACAGCTTTTTCCATTGCTGGGGAAGAATAATCGGAGCTAGTCCTTGAAATGGTCTATAGTGAAGCAATAGATGTTTTTGCTTCAGTGTTATCATTGAGTGAACCATACTCCTTATTCAAGCAAATTCCCATTGATTTCAGAGGACTTATGCCAGAATACAAAGAGCAGGGCTTGAATAAGCCTTGGTGTGACCTAATGTTGATATGTTTCTTCTGTTGCCCACAGTGGTTGTGAATTGTTGTGTTACTAATATAAAAACTTGGACATATTGATTATTAAAGCTGTTTTACAACTGTCAGTTCCTCCAGTGTGGTAAAATCCATATTATTCATGTAAGGCAAACTGGAAAGGACAATCCACCTCCCAATCCCAAGAGCAGACTTTGAGGCCACAGTTGCTTTGCTTTCAGCGTGCTCTGAGCAGTGTTTCTATATGGTTGCTTCCCTCTGCAGTGCTCTTTGCAAAGGTGGAAAGGAGGTCCTTTCCTGAGCAGGCAGAACTCGGAGCTCTTCAAGCCCTTTCAGCCAGGTCTGAGTGATCCATTGTAGGATCTGCCATGGGAAATTTTGTAGCTAAAGGATCTGGAAGTGTTTTTGTTAGAGACGAAGCCTGAATTTCTTGGGAATGGCTACAAAACTAGGGCTTAATGTACAGACCTTTGAAGCTGGTAAAGGATCTCAGGTAGAAATTACACGTTACATGTTTCCTGGAGAGTTGGGCCATTTCTTCTTCCTTAATGCATGTAAACATATATTTTGTAAGAAAACATGATTGCTTTGTTCCACTGTGCTGCTGGAGGTCTTGTGGAGGGTCCTCTGTGTTACCTAATGCTTGCATGAGGTTTTGTAGACCCCCAACACAGAGACCACAACGTTTGCTGGGACTTAGCAAAGAGCCTTGTCAAGTGGATCTTTGACAGGTTCATGCCAAAAGTTGCTACCAGCTATTTTTCAGCTGTCTGCTTTGGTTGTAGCCTGTCTTGCTGACCTGTGAGCTATTGCATGCCATGGCTTGGATGTGATGTGCGCAGCAGCTGCTTGTCCAGAGCGATCACACTTTGTATTCCAGCTACGACAGTTTCTGTGCTGCCATTAAGTCGGTGGGAGTTGCACCCTGCGCCAAAGCTGCAGGGGAGATCTCTGTGCAGATTGCTACTTATTGTGCATTTTGGGAAAACTCCCTGGTCTAAGGAGGTGCCGATTTTTCTGCAGAGGGACAGGAAAGAAAGAAGCCTCAGCGTGCCCAAAACTGCTCTAAAAGGTGTTTCCGTAAGGGCAGCCTCCCAGAGATGTCTTCCCACAAAGCCTTACTGTACAATGAAAAGTAGCATGCTAGCCCTAGGAACAGACGTATCTTCACATGCTCTTTAATTTCAGTGATGTTCAGGCCATAATATCAAAAGCTAACATTATTATTCATCCAAAAATAGCTTATAAAAGAAAAAAAACAAAAAGCTGTTCTCTGAACATTCAAGTACAGTTGGCAGAAAGTCAAGCTGCAGTAGTTCTTTAATTTGATAATAGCTCAAATCAAGAGGAAAGAAATTCTGTGAGCCTGTGAAGGGTCCTGGTCTGAGCCCTGCTGAATTCGGGGAGACTGTTACAAAGGTTGTGATCAGCTTGCAGGATTGAGGACTGAGTAATATTTGTGTTTTTCTTGGAATGCAAAGGCTTGTAGTTGTGAATCTTAGTTTGCTGAAGTGATTAATACTTGCATTTTTTAGTGCCATCATAATAAATATCCTATACATTTTTCATCTTTTCTAATTTATGTTATTAGGAAAAATGAGCAAATAACAAATATGTAGATCTACAATGTTATATTTCAATATAAGTTGTATGCAGCATTCAACAATGAATGTTGTTGACTATAGTAATTAAGTATGATTCCAGCTCCAAACAGTTATTTACTTGTCAATATTAGTGAATCTACTCTATGTAAAACTGCAGACAGTTTTCTGTTTACTATATAAACAGTAATTGCCTGTTTAAGTATTTGCTAAAATATTGTTTAAGTCTAAAATCAAGATCACAAGTGGATTTCAATAACCTAGTTAATTTAGTTTAATTTTGGAATTCTCTCTCTGCATGGGAAAAGAAATATGAAGAGTAATTTCATCTCCTTATAGTTGATTTAATTGTATGTACTTTTGGTGGATTAAGTTTCCAGTTAATTGTGGAAAATGCAACAGCAGTATTATAAAAAGAGGTTTAAAATAAAACAATTGCTGGCTGCTTTGCATGCTATTTTTAAAAAATGTATAACATTATTAATTTTACAATGGTAATTTATAAATATTAGCTACATCTTCCCACTTTCAAACCCCCAAAATAGATGGTTTTAATCATACTTATTGATACTATCTATGTAATTATTTTTCATTATGCAAATATGTGTCAATTGCTGTGTAATAATAATGTGACGGAAATATTTTTCAGTGCTTTAAAACACATGCCTAACTAAATCCAGGAGAGAACAGAAAACTGGTGTGAAACCCAGAAAAAAAAAACAGGCAAAGTTTTTTGGAAAAGCAACAGTAGCTTCATATTTGTAACATTAAATATCAAATGTTTAGGTGATTTCGAACTGTGCTATGAAACAATGAACGGGCAGTTTTATGTACATGGACACTTCAAGTTTTCAAGGATGATCTTTCGCCATGTTACTTTCTATCCTTAGTTAAAACTGACAGTAGGTTAGAATATAATTGAGCTTTAGTAAGCAGCACACTTTGTTAGTCTTTGCAGATGTGAAAAAGATGTAAATAACTGGCTTCTAATTTCTTAAAACATTGAGAGTGCCTTCTTCGAGGGAGACGCAATTCACAATGTTAGAGGATTCTGAAAAGTTTATTTGAAAGTATAATTAACAGAGCATATTAAAATAAAAATAGGCATGCAAAAACGGAGAGGTTTCCTATGAAGGCTTTTTTCCTTATTTGGAATTTAAAGATTGCGAAGAGAAACACGATGAGGACAGAATGACAGTATTACATCTAAGTTTCCTGACTTGGATTTAGTGTCACCCTATGATTGCTAGCTTAAAATGATGTAGGCAATGCTCTTTTTTCTCAGAAGAAAGTAGTATAATTTCTAGCAGTTGATAACTTGCAATTTGATCTTGTTTCTTTTGTGTAGATAGTTCAAGAAGAAAGGAAGACAGCTTTGTGTTGTATAAGGATTCTAATGAATCTAGGAGGGTTCTAGTTATAAAACAAAGTAAATGGTTTTTAGTCTTTATTAAAAAAAATCAGGATTATCTGAAATAATTTATTGGATATATATTCTCTGTGAATTTTTCTTGTAAAAAGTTGCTCTAGTGCTTAGTTTTTTTTCTTAAAGAAATGTATACCTTTATTTAAACCCCCCTGAGCGAAAGTGTTGCTTCAGTCTTTATTGCAGCATCACTGTCTGCAGCTACAATTTCAGCTCCAAGCTTAACTTTTTTGCAAAGTATGTGGTTTTCATTAAACCTGTAACTAGTATACTTAATAATTATTCACTAATTGAAACGCAGGTTAACAAACTTCCATATGTAAAAGTAAAGGGGGGAAAAATGTCATTCATTCACACTGGGCTTTATAAGCCTATAAAACTCTTCAAAGGACTTCAAGATATCAAGCAATCTTTTATTCAGCTAAACCTACCCCCCACCTTCACTCTTACACACACTTAAATACGCAGTATGCTCCCAGCTTGGAAAAAAGCAAGAAAAGCCTTAATGGATCACTGATTTTAACCAAAGAGGTAGGTATGTATTCCATATAAATGGTTTCAAAACAATTTCTGTGTTAGTATTAATAATTTTCATCAGATGAAAACAAGCATCTTAATGCTATAGAAAGCAAAGCTTTCAACTGTGCGCTTATTAACATAGCTTTTATTTCAAGCTCAAAACATCTAAAACAATTACACTGGAGCAACTGTGTAATTTGCTCCTTTCTTTACCACACAGGTATAGTCTTGTAGACAGAGGTTAACAAAGATTTCAGGGTAAAGTGGAGAGTTAAGGTCCAAATTTCGTTTGTCTTTACACCCATGAGTAATTAACCCATTTGAATAGATTACGGGACAAATAACATGAAGAAAGATCTTCACATGTGCATAGGTTGCAATACCGGGTTCTCGTTAGATGCCTTGCAACTGATGTAATAAATCAAAGAATAGAATAATTATTTCTCAATTTTCCATGACATAGATATCTTGTCGTTGTCCTGGTTATATGTGCCTTTAAGAAGTGGTGAATGTTAAAGATCTGTTTAACCACATCAGTGAAACAGAGCTAACACAGCAGGAAATATTACCTTGTCTTTTTTTAAGTATAAAATCTCTTGTCAGGGTATTTGCTTCTATTAGAAACGAGGTATTTTCTGTCTGGAACTGAAGATCAGAATTTTATACTTAGGACATGACTATTTGTTCTTAAATGGTTACATATTTAAATAATTTAAAATATTTTGCTAATGGCGATATTTTATTTTTTTAGGAGAAACACTGGAAAAGTCCTATATTTATTCATCTGCTTTGTAAGCTGCGCATGTATCTGAAATATTTATTGGCAGTTTAAATTAAGGCTTTTTGTAAAATTTGCACAAAATATTTGTTATTTAGATCAGGTAAGTATGAAGTGAAGATAGACACCCTCAACGAGTGCTTTTTCTGTAACTCTTTTGAGGTGATGGAGTTATATTTTCAGAAATATTTCTCCAATAATTTCTATTTTCATTTAGAAGCCTAACACTGAGCTAAAACTGAAGATTATACTAAGCTAAACACCGAAGAAGTCCCTTAATATCAAACTTTAAAATATACTTCAGGTAGAAACAAGTCACGAACAAATGACTGCAGTGCAGTCTGACGGCGGGCACTGAAATACTATAGGCTTCGATTTCATAAGGCTGCCTTTCAAAATCTGTTATCTGTACTTGTCTCAAAATTTGAGTGCTTTCTAGAACACATGATTTAAAATTTCTCAGGAGGATATACTATTTCAATCAGATAATTTTAGACAGTACACATTAACAAAAATCCCTACAGTTCCCCGTTATCTTTGTCCTTTTTTAAATGGGAGCGAAAATGCAGAGGATAATGACTTATGCTTGGATGCATTTCAATGTATTTTGTATGAATTATTGATAAACATACACATCTACACATATAAACACACAGAAGCGTGTGCTTATTTGTTATTATGTTAAACAAACACTATTCGAGTTCCCTCACCAAGATTTAGCAAGTTTCTCCTACTCGCATGTTACTGACAAGTATCAAATCCTGTTCAAATAGTAATCAAATGGTCAGGATGACTGAAACAGCATCTTTTCCTGACTTTGTCTGTCTAAACAGGTAAGGATGTGGAGAAAAAAAGAAAAAAAAAAACCCCAAACTGAAGACCTTGCTGTACCTTCAGCTTCCCTGTTGACACCTGTCAACTTGAAAACAGTTTTTTTAAGTTGGGTTTGGGAAGTGGGGGGAGAGAGAGTAAGAGAAGCTATTTTCAGTTATGGATGATCAGTGAGAACTGTGTCATGACGGTTCAAGCTTCTCTTAACTCTTAAGGGTGTCCTTCATAGGTCACAAAAGTGTTCAAACACTCAAACACATTTGAGATGTGCGCTGGTGGGGGAGAGTCGTTTACCTGTTCATACTGAAGTCTTTCAGAGTTGCTAACAGGTGATACCTGCTACTATAACTGAATCCATACGCTGCATTAAAAACTTGGGAACAGAATTTATATTTATCCCATCTATGGGAGCCTACTACAGCGTCTAAATAGACAGCAACAGTTGTTTCTGATTTCTTTTCCTGGTCTTACTGGAAAAATTTGTCGTTTGCGCTTGTTTTGAACTTGAAACTTGATTCACAGGATGGAAAATGCCTAATAACTAGAAAATTGGTAATATGCTGTATTCATACCACTTAGAAATGTGTGCTCTCTAAAAATCAATAGAATAGACTTGCTGTTTGTTCATTATCTGACTAGTAAAGTGTTCTGTCTCAATAGGATTTCATCTACACTGGGTAGATCACCCAGGAGAGTAAGATATTATTTAACTACTAGATTTTGCTTTGATTCTTCAATTGTGGGTAATAATAAAATATCCTTAACTACTTGTTTTCTTGTATGAAAATAGCCCGAATGCATTTGAATGTGTCTCTTGCTTAGTTTTTTTTCTCGTGTGAACTGTAAAGATTTCATTTTTAATTTAAGGGTATTTTGAGGTAATATAGATTAATCTATTACTTAGTATTTGTAGATGCAAACATTCAAACAGAGACAAAATCTCAGAATATCCAGAATACTGTGGTTTTTCTGTCCTTCTCTTTCAAGTCTTCTGATTCTGTTTCCCTAATTTCTTCGTGAAGTAAGTTTAATAGGCCAGGTCAGCATGACAAAAGTATTTTACAGAGTAATTTAAGTACATTTATGTGGCAGTATGGAGATCTCATAAAGGGGTAACTCTTCCAGCATTTTTACTTGTAAAGAAATTAAGGTCATATATGTGTGAATTTACTCTTGTGCATGAGTTGGGATGTGTAGGTAGTATATGCATTCCAGGTACTGGAAAATAAATCAATATAAAATAGCAATTATTTATGGTAGGGCATAGTCTTGGCATATATCTAGGCAGCATTTAACATCTGTAGGCATTGTCACAGTAAAATAGCTGTATTAGAAATTCACTCAGATTAATTTAATTTGTAAAACTGGCTTTTGAGTATAAAATCTGGGTGTGAGCCCTAAATCTGTATTTTCCAGTATGCAGTGCCAAATCTTCATCTCAGATGTGCAGACAAAATGTTTCTGGTTTAGTTGGCAAAACACTCATTTATACAAGCTGAAGATGTAGCCTACATCAAAAACCTCCTTCTGATTACTCGACAGCTTTTAACACTTCACACATCTCTAAGCATGTACCGGAAAACTACTTGGGAGGAGGTCTATGTGCATGCATCTTACCCCAAAACACCCTAGCAACTGATTAATCTATTTGTTAATCAAAGATTTCATCTTCACATTATAGTACAGCCAGCTTAGTAAAGCTGTGATGGTGGGACACATGATCATTTACTAAGTAAAGTCAAAATTAATGACAAATAAAATCAGGTTCCCTTTGTGGTTATTTCCAGCCAGCTGCATCCAAATATAAAAGAGCTATCAAAGGGAGATACCCATTAATTATTAACTCGGAACAACTTCAGAAAGCACTTCTTAAACCTCCATTGACATCATCCTGACAGGCTCCTAATCTTGGAAAGTCGTTGGTAAGAGTTGCATTAGACTCAGCATATCACCAATTCTGACTCCAACAACTGCAGCTCGAGATGCACTGCAGCGTAGATGTGAACACATGGGACAAACTGCGGTCTCTTAAGACATCTGTGAGTAACATTTACAGCATAACACACTGTATAATTCCCCGTGTAGCTCTACCTCTGCTGTCAGCTTAATAGAGTTGTCAACAATCTAATTGCAAGATGCAATATGTAGGGGGGTCATCCAAAAAAGAAATCTCGGTGGAAAGTAACATAAATCAGCTGTCATTATAAAGCCCAACCAACCTTTGGCTAAACCATTTAAACTTCCAGATTAATCCCTAGATTTATCTTTACAGATTGGATCAAACTCAAAGTTTGACTGCAGACAAAAGGGAAACTTCAAACTGAAGTCTATCATTTATGCCCACCAGACAATGCATTCAGTTAATGATCTGCAACTTGCACTACTGTGGAAACAGTGCTTTAAAGACTGTTGCATCTTTTTTCTTTTCGTGATATACTTCAACCTTTATTTCCAGTCTTTCTTAAAGAATTTTTATTGGAAGGTGAGAGATACTCTTTTTTTTAACAGAAGATAATTCTAGTTGCTGCCTTTCCCTTTCCACCAACTTACATGACTAAATACCTACTTTAGTCTAAAAGTTGGCTTGTGAAGAGCTTATTTGACTGTGGCATCAGTGGAACCTAGATTTATTTAATATAAGATCTGTTTATTACTAAATGTATATGCTAAATCAAGCTGTTAAATTCTTTTGAATATTTTTATTAGAATCTTATGTCACTGATAAAAAAAGAAATTAAAATCAACCCATGCTGGAAAAGGAGTAATTGGGTTGGGTTTTATAGCAGTCATCTGAAGTTACGAGATTTATTGTTATGTATATTGAAAACTTGAGATCATGAGACTATTCTAACTCCACTGTTTCTTTTTTGTTTTAAAAAAGCCAGGCAAATTCAGACAAAGCTATCCAGCCCTCTCCTCCCCCCTGCTGAACAGGACGGGCTAGTAGTTTTTATTCTTAAAAAAAAAAAAAAAAAA
>Ga0065711_1027570_pt1 | contig 47978 bp, 26 predicted proteins | sample Hoacrofraction12_FD_59098 | JGI IMG/M metagenome (GOLD analysis project Ga0065711, IMG submission 59098) | Hoatzin crop microbial communities from Cojedes, Venezuela - Epithelial fraction 12 v2 (version 2) | ecosystem: Host-associated > Birds > Digestive system > Esophagus > Crop | place... | reverse complement strand
CCCCCCTTCCCCATAAATTCAGTCTTTTACTGAAATAGGATAAATCTCTTATGCCCTGCAGCCCTTTAGTAGGCTGACTGGTGTTTTTCCTTTACTTTTTCACTTCAATTGTGTTCTGTCCATTTTCTCCTCAGGCTGTTCCTATTCTCTGTCTTTGCAGATCTGAAATATATAGAAGGACAGAGAAATTATACAGTTGCTCATTTGAAAGCAACGGAGCAGGAGAAGAATACAGTTCTGGCCTCACTGTCAGATATAACGTGAAAGGTATGAGGAGAAGGGACATTCTTGTAATTGGAAGAATGACTAAAGATTTGACTGAACTTCCAGGAAAGGAAAAATGGTAAATTTTTAGCCATCAGATGGTGTAGAAAAGAAAGATCAGGAGCTTGGGCCTCTTTTTGTAATACAAGAACAGGAGAGCTGTCAGTGTTTGAAAGAGAAAACTTAAAACTGATAGTGGAGTATAGACCAGGTATGGTTAACCAGAGGAGACAGAGGCTAGGAGCATAGCAGAATTTTAAGAAGCATATTGTTGTGGATGGTAAGAATATCCAATTTTACACTAAAAATTAAAAAAATAAATCAATAACTGCAAAAGGAAGTTTCTGCTCTACCTGAGTCTGTAGTTTAAATAATTTCTAACTGATGAGCGGTAGGAAGAATTCTTGCCTGTGGCTGTGTTATTTTGTAATTGCCTACTTATGAATTGTCTTCACTTGTCTCTGAAGCATCTGGAACTGGTCACAGTTGAAGATAATCCATCTAGACCAAAAAAACCTACTGGCAGCTTCCCTCTCCTTAGACTTGCCAAAACATCATGGTAACTGTTTTGCCTTCAAAGACAAACGAGACTTGTTTTTTTGTAATGGTAAGGACTGTAATTTGTTTCTTCAAAGCCTGACTTCTGTGAAATTGATGTTTCTCAATGTTGAGAGGTCTGTAGCATGCTCTGTCTTCTTGGTGATCCTATAGGAAGATCTTGATCTTTATGTACAACTCCCAATAGCAACAATGATTTTATAGCAGGATAGAAGGTATAACAACACTGTAAAAATTCTGTTCAGGTTTGGGTACTCACCCTATTTTACAAGCTCTTAAGGGTAGTTTTAAATGGTAATGTGCTTTTACTCTTTCCTTTGGGGATGTACATCTATATGTTCCCCGTGATTAAGACTTTTTTGTTACCACATATAAATCGTTTGTAATCCCTGTGTAAGCCATACGGACACTACATGTCTTTATCCTTCTGTAGTGGCCAGGTCACAGGCAGGGCTTCATGTCTGCCATTGCTGGTTGAGCTGATGGGTCCAACATTTGCACTTACTTACCTGGTGTAGGTTCTCATGTTGTTACATCTAGAGTTTCTGGCCTTTGTTCCTACAGAGGTGTTGACCAGGAGGAGGTGTTAGATTTTCTGTGTCCTATTATTTGAAGTATGCAGCTTTTGTTGTGCAGTAAGTGGATTTTCCCTCTAACTTGCAGATACTCGGGTATTTATGTAGTCCTTCTGTATTTTGTATAAATAGCTTTTGAATGACAAGAGCTGAACTCCTAATCTTTAGAGAATGTTCTCATCTTTGTTCCATAAGCGTGTTTAATACTGCATTACATACTGGCAATGATGTCTTTAGAGCTGAATGTGGCTACTAGGACTACACAGCTTGTACTGCATGATATGTACCCTTTAATTGTGTTGTGGGGGAAATCTGTCTTTTCTTTCTGTTTAGTAATAAGGTTTTGCTCTTTCCACCCACTGTCTATGATGGCCTGTTGCCTGGGCCCAGTTTTACTTGTCTTTTCCTCTTATGGCTTCATGAACTGTAGACTTTGCTGTGCTGCTGTGGCACCAAGCATGGCTTCCCATATGGCACAAAGCACCTTGCCGAGGTGGTAAGAGATCAATAAATCGCTGTGAAGAGGTCATGCCTGACTGAAGAGTAATGTCATTGCGAAAGTATCTCTTTCTGTTTGCTCTAGAAGAGAAATTAGCCTTTGAAGTTATTTTAATATATCCACTTACCATGGGACACTGTAGAGAAAGGAGTAGAAGAGAATGAACTATTTAGCAGGTGAGCTCCTGCATCTATAGTATTTTTGTTGGCTTTTGTAGCACAACATCTATAGTATTTTTGTTGGCTTGAGCTGTGGAATGGGCCACTGTGATTTTTTTGTGCTTGAGAGGTTAGTAACAGGATGGAGTAAATTTGCTTCATTGCTGCATTCTTGTTTAAGTTAGTCCTTTGTAAACATTTATGCTTATATCATAAAGTATGGTTTTTCTTTTTAAACTTTTCTTTCATCTTATTGTTTGTTGTGTTATCTTGTCTTCCTCACCATATGGTATGGCTGCACTTGGGATCAGTTAGAATATCATGTGGTCAACCCATTGTGAACACTAAAATGTGGTGTACACCAAAAATGTTCACAATACATTTAGTCCATGAAGGGTGAAAATTCAATGACTTTTGATAAATTAAAGAGTTATGTTAACTTTTCAGAGTTAAGTTAAATTTCTAATGTCATGCAAAAAGCAAGATTTCGAAGTCCACAATAAGGACTCCCAAGCAGTCTTGATTCGTCTGATAGTGAGAATGCGTGGTAAACAAAATATGTGGTCAGGCATGGTGATGTTTGTATTTTAGAGTTTTGAGGAAGACATTGGCATTTAGTAATCAATTCTTCATAATGCCTCTGTAGCATGGTTAACGTTATTTGGAAGCGTAGATGCTTTCGGTGTGTATTTCCAGATGTTGGGTAGAAGGTTTTTGTGGAGCTGTAATGCATTTTTTGTTATATCTGTTTGTTGCTTCCAAAAAAAGCTTTCAGGAATATGAACAATTCTTTTTGCTTGCTTGAGAGCTTATCTATATTTTCCAGTTTTACCATTCATGTCTTTTCAGAAGTGAATGTTCCCCTGCATTTCTTTCTATTTTTTTGTAGAGACTAGTTACAGCTGTGCGTTCCAAGCTTCCAGGTTTAATTGTGACTTGGTATCTGGGGTTTTGTTTAAGTTGTTCTCAATACTGAACTGAACATAGACACTAAACCATATGTTCCTAGCTATACTGTTTGGATGAACTTCTCCTGGGTTTTGGTAGAGATTTTTGTACTTACTTAAGACTGTTAGGGACTCATCATAATTAAGTTAGCTACGGTTAATTTTGACTGTTGATGTGATTCCACGGCAGTTTAAGAAATTTAATTCTGGGCTGCTTTTGTCTATCTACTGCATCAGTGTTAGTTTTTAGTTAAATGTGTTGTAGGGAGGTGAGCGAGGGAGGGCAGGGAACTAAAACTATGGTAATCCAGATGTAGATTGTCTTAAACTGCTGTTCATTGTATCCTCAAACCTGTTCATATTGTATATGCACAGTCACACACACTGTTTCTTCTTTTTCTGTCTGCCAGTGTTCACAGCTGTTATACTGCCGTTTGAGTACCATTTTTTATTTTCACTTGAAGAATTAGAAAGCCTATAGCTTGTTACAGTGTTTCCAATATAGAGACAGACAGATGATTGACACCATTTTTCTGTGCCTTTGTAAAGGGACACTTTGAATTCTGTAGTGAGTGTTTAGCTATGAGACACTACTGACAGCAACTAATACCCTGGAAATGCATTTTCTTCATGTGCCCAGAAGGTAGCATGATAAATGGGTCAGTTGTGGCTTAGAACATCCATAAACCATTGATTTACTAGAAGACGGTGCCGTGCACCTACCATGTTAAATGCTTTTCTTAAGTGGAGCCACCGTTGGAGGCAGAACAGGAGGCTAAATGTTCTTCTCTTGTGCCACTCTTCTCCATGCCTGGTGGTCACTCCTGGGAGACAGAACAGCCACAGGTAGTCCTCTGTAAGGGTGTTACAAAGATGGCATTGCGGTTTCCCTGTTGAGAAGTGTTCAATGGAGTTGATTTTGTTGTCTTTTAATTTGGTTATTGCTAAATATGTAAAATTGGGTTTTACATCTGTTAGACAAAAGGTGACAAAGCGGTGTGAAAAATTGCATTAGAATTACCTTTGCTAGAAAAGAGAATGAATTTATCAGGCTTATGCTTAGTAGTGTTTTTTTTAATGTGTGTAGTGCACTGAATCATTTATATGAGTGGAACACATGTAGAAGACTTTTCATAACTACTATTACAGTCTAAACGCAATTGTTCTTTCATGTTGCTGGGATCCCAAGTTAATTTTAGAATTGCTTAGTTAAAAGGAGTAAGTAGAGGTTCTTGACGGTAACTCAGCATAACTGTGTGTCTCACCAAAACTTTAAGTGACATTTTAAAAAATGTGAATTCTAGTTAGATTTAGTAATTAAGCTGCTTTTTCTTTTTTTTTTTTTTTTCTTCTTTTGGAATGGGAGGTTGTTTAGCAGCACTGAATCTGATTGTATATTTGGCTTTGAGAAAACAGAATGAGGGATTTTGCTGCTTAAAGGCTCAAATGTGGTAGTAGTTTTTTATTTTGTTTTATTCAGATGATATACTTTCAGTATAGCTTATTGTTTTTACCTAGTGGCAGTTCTAGTGGCATCAGACATAAGCTGCTTTTACATTTCCGAGACTTACAAAGGGAACACAAGTGGCATTTGTTGCCACTTCTGCAACGTTGACTCTGTGAAACAAATTGTCCAAGCCCAAGCAGTAACAAAGTGACTTCAGGTAACCTGTATATAGCATAAAATACTTGACTTTGGTTTCATTTTTATCAGTGGGTGGTCATGCTTTTTCCAGAGGGGAATGGAACTTGCTTTCAAGTTATCAGTAATCCATTTGGAGCTTTGTCAAGTGCCAGTTTAAGTTTCTCATGGCTCCCATTGGCACTGACAGCTCTGTGTAATCCCAGATATCAGAAGTGTGAGTATTTTCAGTCTCTTCTGTTACTTACAAGACAGCATGTTCAGAGTTGCCTTCAATGGATGAACACACTGAACATCTATGTGAGAGTGCGAGCTTTGTTTAAAGCTTTCTCTTTAGAAGCAAGGTCTACTCGAGCCCTTGCAGGGTTTGGATCTAGAATTTTTGTTGCAGAGTGCTGCACATTTTGCAATCACTAAAATGTGTTACTTTCCACTCGTGGCTGAACTACATATGGAGTTTGAGGTGTATTTCTGACGGATCTATAAAAGCGTTTGCTAGAGATGCAGACATGCATCATGATGCGGTGATGAGGATCTCTGACTCTAGCAAGAGGGAGGTGGAAATAAATTCAGTTTGAAAAGCACATGCACACTTAGACTTTGGAATGCTCCCAAGTGTTTGATTCATTATTGGGTTATGTTTGCATGTTCTATACTTATATGAATTGAACTTCCCGGTTCATCTTGACATTTTAATGGGCTAGGAATTCAGGTGATAATGAATGAAATGAATAGAAATCACAACCTGATGATTTTGAAGTTACGATAAACTTTAACCACATCACAGAGAAGAATTAAAATATTACTGAAAGTTTTCGTATTGGCTTGAGCTTTTAGAACCTTGTTAAGATAAAGGAAAAATACAGGCTTTAAACTTCTGTGGGAATAAAGGCTTTTGACTTTTAACCCGGAGCAATAGTTGGCAGCTCTGTAATAAATTAAGTAATGGTAAGTAGTCTTACTAAAGGTAGTATTGTAAATAAGGGAAGTTAAAAACAAACAAACAACAAAACACTATTTGACAGGGTGGGTCCTGAAAGGCAAATAGTGTAGTACCAGTTGAAAACATCTATAGAAGGTGACGATAGAAATTTTCTGTGTGGTGCAAGAACCTGTTGTTTCTAGGCAGCTGCTGTAGCTTCAGAGAAATCAGAAAATCGTGGAAAGGAGGTCTCTGCCATGTATTCAAGCAACAAACAAACTGAGAAAGGGGGGAAGTGAGGGAGAACACCAGCCACATAATCTTAGTCTTTTGTCAGAGGGTATTCATCACACTGTTTGAATCCACCACAATCTTAAATCTTGTTGTAGAAAAGCTAAAAATAATTCACGACCACTAAGCCCAAATGCTGTTCGGAAGAGATGCTTGACTGAATCTGTTCTTGCTCCTACATACCATAACTGTTGAAATTTATACTGAACACAGAGGGCTTTGATCTGTAGAAGTAGATATAACAAAGTACTCTGGAGACAAACTTTCAGAAGCAATTTTAAAAGATTTTAAAGAAACTGCCTGCAAAACTGTTCTAAAGGACTCCAAGGAACTGCTGACTAAATGTGCAAGAAGATGTCAAATTATGTTTAGTTTTACCAAACCAAAAAATATATATATAAGAAGACATTGAACTATTCCTGCAACTTGTTTACAAGTTGTCAACTCATAGGAAAGAAGTGAATGTCATTGCCAGGAACTGAATGAAAACCTTCACATATGCATTGGCAGTAAAAGGAAAATATGACAGAGGTCAGAAAATACTATCTTGGCACACATTCATGCCTTCTTCTCATTTGAATAAAGTCTGCAGCTGTAATGGCTTAATCTTCCTAAAATCTGAGTACTGAAGGGGGTTCATATGGGCCATGAGAGGGACCTGAGAATGCTGGAAAATCTCACAGCAATGTTGAAAATGACTGGATTATTATTGTTTCGGTTTGGGCTTTTTTTTACACTTTGGAAGGGAGATTGCCATGTGAATATATGACAAAATGAAGATTACTTTTCGAAAAGCAAATGAAAACTTTTTTTTCCTCTCTCTCTGCATAAGACTTTTACTGAAATTGGAGAACATTAATGTTTTTTAAAAGCTTATGAAGTGTTTCTGCCATGTTGGAGGCTCCTCCATCTCCTTGAAGTATGCTCACCACTGCCGCAAAAAGTGCTCCAGTAGATCACACCGATGGTTCATCTAGCCCAATGGCAGCAGAAGAGGCCATTTAGGGAAAGCAGGTCAGCCTTGCTGCTGTCTGCAGTCTTTCTCTTTCTCTAATATCCAGAATTATATCTGCCATATTAGAAGTACAACTGCCTAGTCCTGTTAAATATCCATTTAGAGACCTATTGTCTGTGAATTTATTGGATACCTTTCTGACCCAACTCACACTGTCTGCCTCCACAACCTCTCACGGGAGCAAGATCAGGCAGTTCCCTGCTTGCTGCATAGAGATGTACATTACTGCTTTTATCAGCCTGAAACTAGTCTGCCTGAAGAGACTGCTCCTAGCTTTAGTGTTGCAGGATTTAGTGCATAGGTTTCCACTCATTTTGTCCTTTATGGTTGTAAAGCTAAACCAAATCCATCCGCAGCCTTTTCCTCAAAAGTGAGCAATCGCAACCACCTAATCTCTACTTGCTTCGTTCTCTTCATCTTCTTGTTTATCCTTCTCTTTACCTTCTCTAATTCTGCTACGTTTTTTTTGAGGTGTGAAGACTAGTGCCACAGTACTTGGGATGTGGATGCACCAAATTTTTTTTTATAGTTTAAAGATGACACTTGCTTTTATTCTCTAGCTTCCTGATGATGTCCAGTGTTTTACTGGCTCTTTTTTGATTGCATCTGTATACTGAGTTGGTGATTTTAGAGAACTGTAAGTGTTAAGTTAACGTTCTCGTACTTGAGTTCACAGAATCACAGAATGGTAGAAGTCTGAAGGGACTTCTGGAGGTCATCTGGTCCAACCCCCCTGCTAAATCAGGTTCATGTAGAGCAGGCTGCACGGGACGACGTCCAGGCAGGTTTTGAATATCTTCAGGGAAGGAGACTCTGTAAGATCTCTGGGCAGCCTGTTCTAGTGCTATGTCGCCGTCAAAGTAAAGAAGTTCTTTGTCATGTTCAGATGGAACTTGTTATGCTTCAGATGAAACTGCGTACGCTAAGTTGTAACTTCTAATACCAGTTTAGCGTTATGTACCCATAAGTTAAATTATTTTTCTCTGAGTGGCTTAACTTTCTTTTGTCCGCATTGAAGCTCCTCTGCCACCTTCTTGTGTACTCCCTTATATTTCAGAGGCCCTTCTGAAGTCATGGCACCCAAAAAGCTGTCTTGTCAAAGGATCAGACCTGAAATTTAGTGTAATTCAGTGTGTAACTGAACACCAGCCTGGAATAAGATGTCTAAGTTTCTAGCCTATGTTTTGAAAATCCTGTATCATGAAGGAAAACACTGCTTCACTTTCCCAGTCTCCTCCTTCATTAACGGTTTTTTGCATGTAACCTTGTACCGGGGATTAAAGTATTTCACGATTTGGACTGTTCTGATTGTGAATTTATCTTCCACCTTATTTTAGACTAGTGTTCTGGTACTGTGGTTATTCTCATTGCACATGAGGCTCCCATCTGGAGTGATCCAGATAACCTGCTTCCTGTGGGAAACCTGAACATCCTTTACTGGTTTGTGAGAAGAGACCTGAACTGCATCATTTTGGCTATCACTGCTCAGACAATCCTTCTGAGTTTTATGAAGCATCACACTTTGATAGTCTTGTGCACATCCCTGGGCAAAAGCAGCACATGCTCCTGTTCATACTCTAAAAGCGTTGTAGTGGGAGGCTGCAATGCAGTTTTCTCACTATCTTGCTTAGGTCAAAGTGAATAACCATAAAAAACTAAAAGGTCTTAGGGCTCTAGGCCTGCTGCTTGGGACCACAGGGGTGCACCAAATCTCTCTTCTCTTGAGACTGAGAATGGACTTTGAACGTACATCTTCTGATCATACTTTACATTGTGGTGCTGTGCTTTAGTTCACTTTGGAAGTGGCCTTGGAGCACACTGAATTCCTTTTAGATGAAATTCAGCTGGACGATGCACTCCACGTATGTATGTGATGTACTCCAACAAGGGCTGTTCAGATTGTGGCACTAGACCCCCTCCCCAGCCCCCTCCAAAACTTGCAGTGCGAGTGTGTGTTTCTCAGCTCCACCTGCTTTGCTCTGCTGATCTCCTGCTGTTGTGGTATGCTGCTTGCTACCATAGGCACAGCTGAGGGAGCTGGGCTGAGCAGTAAATGCTGTAGCTGTGAGCGATGTGCCACGAAAGGCATTGTCCCCGGGGTATTGTGGACATCAACCGACCCGTTGCAGTTGTACTAGGGTTTCTTCTGTCCATGGTATGGTCTGGAAGAAAGGCATGGAGGTCATCTGCAGGATGAGCTAGTACTGCCTGCTGCTTGAGAGTGAGAAGATTAGTCACGGGTTATGCCATGTTTTGGTAAAAGCATGACATGTTCTAACTTGACAGCAAGTGCTAGAGCCTCGTAGGAGTTGCCTTCCCTCCTTGTCGAAAAAAGACCGACCGTTTCGGTACCCCAATGGCAAAGCCTGCCAGTCCTACCTGAGTAACAGGACTTCACATTGTGGAGTAATTGACCATAAACCTAATGTCAATTTCACAAGTGACTACAGCTCATCCGTGCTTGATTTTGCACTAAAATGAGGGGGGAAATTACAAACCTAATTTAAGCACTCTAGGAATGTAGAGTGCCTTGACTAAATGTAGTAGCAAACAGTGGAGGACAGACGCTGAAGTGCTTCTAGTCTCTGTGTCCCAAACAAGTATCCTAGAGGTGGAGTGGGTCAATGTGGTGCTGAATGCTGGAGCTGAGTGCGGGGTGACTTGACCAGAGCTTGGCCCTGCAGGGCGTCCACATGGGAGAGGTTTTGCGCCTGTTGTGAAGCTCACCATTGCTCTGAATTTCAGTGAAATGTTTTCATAGTGTGAAAAATGATTCAGCTGATGTTTAATACAAGAGTGGTAATGTATTTAAGACAGGTGATGATAGTGTACCTAACAATTTGTGCCGAATAATGTGCCTTCTGGGATCAGTTTTGGAATTGGCTAGCTGTTTTCTCCCATCCATTATAGTTAGCTATTCCTTGTCGTAACGCAGACAGTAGCATTGTTCTCGGGGAAGGTTGGTTGCTATGCTTGTCTCTGTGGAGGTTTATGTCATGTGGGAAGATTAGGAAATATGGAATAAAACAACTGGGGTAAAACAAGGCACAAAGTAAATGTACTTTTGCTACAGACTGGGAGATCATAAACTGTCAATGACAAGAGGAAAAGCTTGATACTCTAGTTAATCGCAAAATAAGTGTGGACTACCAGTGTGAAGTGACAAGGGGAAAAGTGGGTGCAATTTCAGAATTACTGTTATTTGGGAGTGAGTGCTCCTCTGGAAAGCAGTCTGGAGCGCCTACGGGATATTGCATCTCCTTCTGGTTGCCAGTGTTGGAAAAGGAGATACTCCTAAAAGACTGAAACAGGTAGAGATAGGCTCACTGTTCTTGTGCAGGCATGTTTGTACAAGCGATAAGAGAAAGCACAGAGTACTAAATGATTGTGAACACATATAATCTGGAAAAAAGTTTGTATATGTTAACAGCGAGGTGCTAGTGCTGCTTTCTAGGGTGAATGGCAGAGGCAGACCTCTTGATAACATGAAGATGAAACGTGTTTTGTTTATTGAAGGGTTTCTAGGGGTCTTGTGGTAGTGTGTATTAGGTATGACTGGACAGGTGCTTCCTTACGAGTATCTTTTTCGGTGGCAGTTACATGTGGAGAATTTAACCGCTCTTAAAAATGATAGGGTGACTGACATGGTACAGCTGAGGTAACTTGATGGTAAATATCTAAATATCAGTGCATCTCTTGGGTGTTGTGATGGGATACATCTTTATGAACTGAGCTGCTTTGGAAACAACTCTCTCGCTCTGATACTGACAGCTACAGAGTCAACATGTAGCTGTAGCTTCTGAATGCTGCGGTAATAAGATGCTCTTGACGACCTTTTGTGAGGCCAGTGGAGTGACTGCCATTGATTTCACTGGCAACTAAAGCTTCTTAAAGCAAATAAAGGGAAGATGTAGGAGAAGCAGCTCACTAATGTGAAATGATGCCCTTTGAAATGTGCTTGAAAGAGTATTAGCTCCCCATACACAGAAGAAACGGGACCTACCTTGAAGGGGGAAGTAAAAAACAAAGTGTTCCTCTGACTGGGGAAACCACAGGAAGCTTGTTTTGAATGTAGAAGGAAATTTTAGAGATTGTCTTGCGAAATGAAAGGTCAGCAGAAAAACCCAGTGAATCACAGCATGAAAAAACTGGAGATTTTACAATTGTTGGGGAAGCAAAAACCATGACAGCAACGCTGGGGTTCAGCTCTCGGTGACTGCTTTAGAGAAGGTGCATCAGTGTGGACACCTGGCAAGTTGAGCTAGGCTAAGCATGGCGAGCTGTGATTTAGTGATTTGGGATGGAAGGGGTTGTTGGCATTGAGTGCAGGAGGACCAGAAAGCTGCTTGTGTCCTGTTTACTGTGTGAGGGACATGAAATGTTCTGTTTGTATTTTGAAGCCAGATATGCTTCACAGTTCAGTGGCATGTCTATGTGTTGTTCTCGCCCCGCTCCTCCATTTATTAGTGGATTATCAGTAAGATCTGTGAACTTTGGTTTTCTAAAGCACTATGTTTGATTGTTATTTTGCACAGGAATTACATGTCTTAGATGGGGATTTTTCTGAGTCTGGTAAATTTTAAATGGAGGCAAGAGTAGATCAGGTTGGATTTTAATTCAAAGCTGAAATACACAGGCAAATACGGGAAGCTTGATTTGGGTAATGTTAGTTTCTGTTCTCAAAATCCCTGTCTGTTACGTTGTGGAGGTTTACAGAGAGCATAAAATGTGGTTGTAACAGGCTTGTTATTTGAAGGACTTGGGTATTGCTGTGACACTTTAGAGAATTAAACAAAATGAATCAGTTGCTAGAGATCACTCACAAAAATAAGTATTAAAATATGTCTTTAAAATTATGTGGATTACTTTTAGTATTTAGGAACTTGCTTTAGAAATATGGGAAGTATTGTGTATGCTTAGTGACCCATTTGACAGTGTGATAAAACTGTAACTAAGGTAGCAGACAAGACAATAATGAAGGCTGGCAAAACTGAAATGAATCTATATGATAACATAAAACAAAACTGAAGTGGAACTGTTGTAGATACAAAGAAAATAAAAGGCTACTTGTTTGTGGATAAATGAAACTTTGAAACAAAATAAAATCAAGATGTGTAGTGTTGTGGAGGAAGATGCATCTATCAGTGGTAACTACTGGTTTTCCTTGGGGGAATAGCAGCAGGGCTGTCTGTGTAGTGCAGGGAGGACCATGACAAGCACTGATTGCATGAATGAGGACATCACCGCAGTTGACATTCCTGGAGACACTGAGCCTGGAATTCTCTTTTTGCTTGGGATTTTTTCCTGGAAGTTTGTTACAGGTATTGTTCAGTGGGTAAAGGATTATTTTTTTCCTCCCTGAGCTCTGTGAGAGCTGGAAAGTCTTTCCACTGGAATTGTCCCCACTGGAGCCTGTAGCACAACAGACAATTTTCTGGACCACAGTAGTTCTGGGAAATGCTGCTTCTGGATTTGAAGCCTCATATTCCTCCTAAACATATTTTTTATATATGTATAACTCAGGGTTTGTATTGTTCTTAAAAGAAAGTGAAGAAAATTCTAACTTTTGCAATTTTTGTTTATGAATACAAGTGACAGATGGTGAAGGTCCATCATGTCCAGGTGTCTCTAGATGAGATAACTTTCATGTTAGTCCCTCATGAATGTGCTTAGGAAAATCCTGGCTATTTCACAAATGCCCATTATAGTCCTGTAAGGGATGGGTAGCTTCTGTTGCAGTGGTCATCATCAGCAAGGCTCTGTAGCAGATGTTAAGTTGTACTTCATTTTTTTATTTGTCTGTGAAACATCTACTGTTGATGCACTTAGAAAAACCGAGTGCTCAGCTGGCCGGACCACTGCCACATTTGCGCTCCCGAAGAAGTGGCAAGTTCAGAGGAAGTGACATAAGATGTGAGTTTCCGTTACTGAATGTTGGGTCTGTTAACATTGCCATAGCCTGGTCCTGCTAAAAATAGTTGCCTGGGTTTGAGCTGACCAGGCTGAAACAGCTGTATGACGATCATAAGGTAATGCTGCCGGGCAGGGTCCTGCTACTATTTTGGGGGGGAGGGATGAGACAGTTGTAGTGGAAATTACAAACTTTTCTTCTCCATAGCCTGATCAGAGCCTGTGTGTAAATTTTTAATTATTACGGCTGAAAGATATTTCCAAGACTTTACAAAACTTTTGCATGAGATGTGCAAATACGGTGTTTTTTGGGGTGAGTGCACTTCAGTTATGTGGAAGGGTGGGGAAGGCTGTGGTCTTCTTCCAGCCTGATTTCTTGAGTCACCTGGGAGAGCACAGGGGAGTTTGAGTCATGTGTCAGCCAGTGCTGCAGCCCAGACTGTAATTTAGAAAACACGAACCCGTATTTAAAATTGATAACTTACATTTCTCAAAAGTATTAGGAAGATGAAAAGGCTATGGTTTTAGTACTGTCATTGGTCACTGCTTCAAAATTGTGGTGGTTTGGAGAAGTTTTGCAGCTAGAAAATGTTAAATTCTCTTAGAGGTAGTGATGTAAGTACAGCTTGATATTTGTGATTAGTTGGCACTGCTACCTAGGTTGGGGGTTAGTTAAAATGTTTGATTTATCCCTGGTTATTTGCTTTTGCTGATACTTTCTGAACCTTTTTCTGCACCAATAGCTACCCTAAGAACTCTTACAACAGAGAGCATTTGTCTGATATTTCTGCAGATATTTACACTTGCTTTCTTCTATTTGTCAAGTGCTTATCAGATGACTAAGAAGAGAGGGAATGGACAGTTGATGCTCTTCACTTGTATTGATTAGGGTGAGAATATTGTAACTTATGTGTGTTTAAGGTAATTGTAAAGTGTTGGCTTTATTTTCTGCATGCTTTAGTCAGTAGGAGATAAGCCAGATGCCACATACTGTAAGACATATCATATTTACACAAATAATAGCCTTTTCAAATAACTTCTCCATTTGTTTTGAGCCCTATAGCAATGGACCAAATTCACAGAAAAAGTTTTGCCTATGATGTGAATTCTAATGATGTGAGGAGAGGTACTAGAAAGGAAAGAAACAGTGAGCGAGGAGTTGGTGTATCAGCACTATCAGTCTACTTTCTTTTGTTTTTGAGATGTGTGTGATGATAGTCTTTCTTGAATCACGTGTTCCTTTTTCAGTTTGCCATAATGCACATTTGTGTTTATGTGGACATGTTTACGTTTCAGATTTTGATACCAACTCTAGAAAATGCACCAGAAATTGGGGATGTTGCCTTCAGCCACTCTCTACAGATTGATTTATGCTTTAGCATTTGCAGCTTGGTCTTGCTTTATATGCTAGACGAGGTTTATGCCAGCCTAATTGGTTGCTGGCATTCCTGAATTTCACAGCTGCTGTATTCAGCTGTGTACTAGAAAAATATAATGGAATACTGTTTGCAGAGAGCAAGAGGCAATTGTAAAGATGTAAATGTGCTTTCTGGCACTTCAGTAACATGTAAACTTGTGGTAACACAAAGAATTTTTAGGAACAAATTGTATGGGTATATTGCCAGTTTAAACATTATAGTATACATTTTCTGTTTAAGTAAGATGAGAATATTTGGAAGATGGACATAACTTTTATTTTTGTTAAATGTTTTTTTCTATTCAGTCCTGACTTTCTTGGCCAAGGAATGGATGAAATCTGGCACAGAGATGGAAGATTTATTGTGATGCCTTTGTTACAGCATGCTGGCTTACTGTGTTTGTGAGAGTGTTCAGTATTTTCTATTCATTCGTCAGCCAGCTTTGATCTCTTTTCACTTGTTATGGCAAAGATTAAACCTTTTTTAATTATTATTTATTCTCTGTCAGAAGTAATAGAGCACAGGAGCAGGTAATAGGACTTGCATGGTGGCTCTGTGATTAATACAGTGTAACAGGTTTCAGCTGTGAATAGTACTTTTCTTCAAAATTTATAAAAATTGGTAATGCTGAAAATTATTATTATTATATTTTATAGAATATGTTTCGCTAAACTTACATTTTTCGTGTATCCTTTTTCTCTTGATTCTGGATTGACAGCTGGGCCAAGCCTCAAAACAGTAGCAGAAGATTACATACACCGATGTAAGCTTGAGGAGCCTTCCAGTTCCCACAGTTTTTGTGTCCTTGTGGTCCCAGCGTGCTTGTAGAAGTGGCAGGAGTGGCACTGCTGCAGCAAGACAGTGGCTTAAAGGCAGGAGAATTAATGGAGAGGTGTGCTGAGGACCTTGCACAAAGAAAACTTGCACAAAACTTACTCCGAGGGAGTAAGGTGTGAGAGCGTGGTGCTCGGTGAGCCTGCTGCAGCGCAACCAGCAGCCGCGTTGGGGCTGGGTGTGGCGGGCAGGGTGCGTGCCCCACTGGGCTAAGGGGACATGGGCTGAGGGGGCCGTGGTGGTGGGGCTGAGGGGACATGGGCTGAGGGGGCATGGCGGCGGGTCTGAGGGGGCCATGGTGGCAAGGCTGAGGAGACGTGGCAGCAGCACGGGCCCCCGTGTCTCCCGGCCGCCCCTCACCCGGAGAATGGCGCTCCTGGGGTGCCTATGGGAGGGTTTGTTCAGGCAAAACACGTGTCAGGGACATAAAAACCAGCGAATGCTGGAAGAGAGGGAACAGGGGTGATGGCTGCTCGGCGACCCCCCCGAGCACGACGCTTTGCCGGAGTTTCGGTTAGTCTCTTTCTCTGTGTGTTGTGTTAAGAGTGCGCAGAGGTGCTGTTACCTGCCGTGAGGCTTCCCCATGGTCTCTTTTCTTGCTTAATTTTAACTAGGTGTGAATGTTTAGGCAGCCTTTGCAATAAAAGAAATATTAACAGTATACATCTGTTACTTGTTCCGTTAGGTGAGAGAATTTGGGATATCAGTCAAGGTTTTTCTCCCTTTCTGTCCCTCAGCAGGCCCTAAGAGGCTTAGGCTGTATAAAAACATTAACTTCGGAAAACTGTTGGGTTATGACTGAAGTGGCTAAGACAGAAGTTTGGAACAATTGTCGGAAGAGCAAACTGGAGTGGATCAGGTGGGCTGGGGGCTTTAGGGAGGGAGAAGAGGAGGTGTGAGGCAGAGGAGACCCAGGCCGGAGCGGGTGTGCGAGGGCCGCGCTGTGTCTCACCCTGGGCCGCTGTCCCAGCTCCGGGGTGGTCGCTGGTGCTCCAGGAGCTGCACCCGGCCCTCGGGCACCCCAGAGGACGTGAGGGGTTGCTTGCTCCGGCCATGGCTCCTTATAGGAGGGTGTTAGACGGGCAGCTGCATTGGACGCGTGTTGTTTAGAAACTCCGGTTCTTGGTGCTTCTTGGGCAAAGCGCAGATGTGAAATCCATGTGACACCTGTGTCTTGATCCTTCTGTATCAGCGCGTGGCTGCTCCGATCTTCCAGCTGCTCGTCACTACCGTGTGTAGGAAACAGGACATAAAAATATGGTGGTACACTACGTATCTAAGGAGAAATGTCCGTATTCCTACTGAAAGTTTGCTGGTTTTGTTGTACCTTATGGGGGCTCGCTGGCTTTGAGTCTTTCACTGGAGAAGTCAAAGCTACAACACCTTAACTCCAGCTCAGCAGTCTGTGTAACTAGCTGCTTTTAAGATGATGATTTGTATTATTGTCTCAGGCAGTTTAATTTTGGTTGAATTACCAACTGAGTGGATGCCCATAAGAAATGAGTATCAGAATACTGTATCAGAGGGCTTCACTCTTGTGTTGGGACATGTAATGTTGAATCAGCTTAGAAGGGGGACGAGCAAGCTGTTGTGGAACACACCTCAGGACACTTTGCTACCAGTGGTATTGGAGTTTTCTTCTCTCAAGAAAAGAGTGTCTAAGTGGTGTGGCTTTCATGTGATGTTTTGTTTACTTGCCACTCAGTTTTCCGTTCACTGAGTTTTTCACTTGTATGCTGACTGTCCCGTTAGAGCCTCCACAGGTGGATCAGGTCTGAGACTCTTCACAGTGCGAGACCAGAAATTATCTTCTATTTATTACCTCATCTTTTTTAACCCTCTTCTTCCTTTCTCTCTCTGCATGTTTCAATGAAGGGATGAAAATACTGGAATTTTTTTCCACCAGTTAATAAATGATCATTTGTGTTTGCTTTCTAGGCCGAATTCACCAAGCTATGGTAACATCCCTAAATGAAGATAATGAAAGCGTAACTGTTGAATGGATTGAAAATGGCGATACTAAAGGCAAAGAGGTAAATTTAGTTATTTTAGAACTTTTCTCTTTTAAAAAAATGTGTAATCTACATGACTATTGCTTTGGAATTTGCACTGGAAACAAAAAGAAGATGTAAATCTTAATTTCCTTGATGATTCTTTGGTTACAGACTGTTTTGCGTGGGAGCTGTTGGGCAAATACTGATTTCTTTTATATTAAATTTGACTTCCTGAGCTCTGTGTCATAACTTTTAAGTAGTTCTTTTCATCTAATGGTTTTGAACCAGATTACAAAGGCTGACCTTGTCATCCTCTGCTTACAAGTAGAAAAATCAAGTTTTTGAGGGGGAGAATGACTTGCAGTTCAGACAGGAAACTAGTGGGAGAGCTAGATTAGGAATCTTTTTGTGTTTGTATTATTGAGAAATTGAACTGCTAGTTTTTTTGCTTATGTATTTATTTTTGGCAATATTTTTGAGCCTTGCTTTCCTTGAGAAACTGTGTCTTTTTGTGTAACTCATTGCTTATCCCCTCTTGCTTTAAATTTTGGACCACATTAGACAGTTTTAGCCGAGAGTTGAAGAAGCATCTCAGAAATAATAACACTTCACTGGTTTTGTGAAAACACAGAAAAAAGAAAAAAAAATGGTGAGAAAGTCCTGGTGATCTCATCAGCTGAGCTCACCCCTCTGGACACACAGAATCCATACAGTAGCGAGGTCTTTGAAAGGTCCAGCCAGGGGAAACGACACGCTATAGAGACCAAAGCTGTATAAGAATTTTAGGAAACCAAGTTTCAATAGATCTGAAGCCAGCTATTTTTAAGATCCTGCCCCCCCCCCCCATACATTATACAGCATTTTGAGTGAGGAACACCGAGAAGAAAAAGAATAACATGATAAATTTAGTATGTTTTTAACTGTGCTTTTATTTTTTGGATGGTTGTAATTTGTCTGTGTCTTTTGCAATGTCTGGGAAATTTGAAATAATTGAGATCTCTTTCTATTTGTGTTACCGAATGTCTTTCACATTTTGCAGTAATTGTCAAATTAGCACAGTAATACTAACTACTTCTATTTTAATCGCTTTACAAAATTAAAAATATCTATTGGTCATTTTTAATTCATCCGTTTTCTGAAGGACGTGTTTTCAGCTAATACAAAGACCAATGCTTACGCTGTTTTCAGTGAACACAAACCAAGATGACGGAGATTTTAGAATTAACAAATTGTGGGGTAAAACCACTAAATATATTTACTCTTTATTCTTAAACATTACAGGAGAAATGGAGAGAAGGAATATTGTCTTAAGACTCAAAAATGTGTATTAAATTCTTTTATGCAGATTGACTTGGAGAGCATATTTTCGCTTAACCCAGATCTTTCACTTGATGAAGATATTGAACCTAGTCCGGAGACACCACCACCAGCTATACCATTAGCCAAAGTAAACAAAGCCGTGAAGGTTGGTAATATATATGCAATATGTTCACGTTAAACTTGCAGTACTCCTACATACATTGTTACACTTGAATTTTTAACTTTAACTTTTATATCTGCGGAGCTACTTGATAACTGTATTCCTTTCTTTATACTGTTGTGAGTAGGGGTTTCTAAAACTTCTCCAAGAACAGGTTTGGCAGAGAGGGAGTTGGGAACTAATATTTATAAAACTAAATACATCTCAAGGAAAAATATAGAAAAGGTTTCAAAGGTTTTGAAACACTGTGTATAGTTCAAGCAGTCTTCAATGTAGGCTCTTCACGGAGGGATGCGGCAGCAATCACCTCTGTACTGGTGATGTTGTATTATTTTCATTCACTGGAAGGAAGAAGAGGTGGGGCTGCAGTTTACATTTTCAATAACATGGTGATCAAGTAACAGCGATTTCTTTCTTTATAGACTCGACGAACTGTGGCAGTAAAGAATGACAACCCTGCCAGAGATAACAGAGGTAAATGTTATCTCTTTCCATTTCAAGGAATTAAAAAATATGGGAACATTTTAACCTGCTCATATAACATACCTTAATAGTTCTGCATTTCTCACTTGGAATGTGTGCATGTGACATGTAAAAGACATGGTACACCATTCCTAGAGTTATTCCTATATATGTTTAGGAATTCATACTGTATGAAAGATATTTATATGCAAGTTGAAACAATACAGCATTAGGAAAGCTAAGCTGAATGAACTGAAGGTGCAGAAATTTTAAGTTAATTAATTATGCTGCATCAAATCATGTGTGGACTTTTCCAAGTTAAAGCATCCTCGGTTTGCTTCAGCTTAATTGAGTCTTTCAATATATAGTAAGTAGTGCACTTAAAATTCTTACGCTTTCAGTTTTTTAACATGTTTTGTAACAGTCTGCGTGTAAACATTCATTCAAATAGTACTTAAGCCCTATGGGTTAGTTCTTACTCTACAGTTAATAGTGAAAAATCTACAAAAAATGCTGGAATGTCACAGGAGGATAGGTGAAAAGTATTTTTTGGATGAATACAGATGTAATGCATCTGTAACATGAAAAAAATAGTTACTGCTTACTGTTTTTATTTTCTCTCTTGCATTAAACTTGACTGCCTTGTACTGGTGATGGTGGTGATTCTTCTTCCAAACATTAATCTACTGTCATTAATTCAGACTAGATTCCAGTCCATCTGTTTAAACTTGAAAAACAAGTGGGCTTGCATATCTTTGCAAGTGTTCAGACTCTTCCGGTGGATGATTGGGACCACTTTCTCCCTTCTGTCATTTGCCTCTGGGGGTGTTAAACAAATTGAAAATCTTATGAGGAGGGGATGGATAATTTTTTTTCAAACTCATATGGTTTGAATTTGAGACATCTTATTGATGGCTCTCCTCACAACTATACATGTTGTCGTTTTTAGTAATTGATCTGTTTGGTATGGAATAACCCTGTAACTTGTATTTTAATAGGTCCTATGCATCTTACTATTCAGTCAGCCTAAATATTTGTCCTTTGTTGGCCTTGTAATTAAGCTTTTCTCAGTGCTCTGTCTTGTTTCCTTTGGAGTGTCACCTCTAGGCTGCTAATCAGAGCTGATACCTTCACTTTCATGCTCTTCTGGCAGACTCTGTTAGGAGCGTGTGCAGGAAATGGGCCAGCTGAAGCAGAGCTGCTTTAAGCAACTCTTTGAAAAACGGTTCAAAACATTCAGCTTTACCAAAGAGGCTTGCATGCTCACCACTCCCACTGCATTCACTGGGAACGGACATCACTGCATCTTCAGAAATTGATATCCTTAGCACATAAAGGATCAATGCTTAACCTTAAGCGAATTGATTGTATCTCTTCTAGTATAGTGTCAAAAAGGTTTGTTTCTTCCACTCACAGACTGAGCTGCACTTTGCTGTCTTTTATTTGTATCCGTTTGCTCCTGTAGAGATTGTAGGCTCAATAGAGTGGGACCACTGTGTAATGTCCAGAGAATGTGAAACAGTGGATGTAGGCTCAATAGAGTGGGACCACTGTGTAATGTCCAGAGAATGTGAAACAGTGGACCTTCTTTTCTTACTTGGTTTTTGGGTATAATCACAATATAAGTAAAATTTCAGCACTTTAAGCTTCAAGACTGCATATCTACAAGTGCATGCTTCATTCTGTGTGCATAATAAGTTGTACTAATTCTGCAGTAGAGTATTTAAAACTATGCACATACAGCATTGGTACTTAATAATTATGTTATGTTGGTGTATAATGCTAGGAAAAAAAGGCTGCATATTAAATGTCTTTATTAATATACTTTCTACATGTGTGGCTCCTCCTCACCCCAAGGAAATTGTTGAGTCTGGAAAGGGGCCTCGTTTTGTCTTTTCATAACAAAGCGTTTCAGATTTGGGTAGAAATGTTACCTTTCCATGTACATATTGAGCTTTGTGCTTTTCCTTTACAGTGGTTGGTTCTGCACGTGCGCGGCCTACACAGCTTCCCGAGCAGTCTTCCTCCTCTCAACAGAATGGTACTGTTTCAGATATATCTCCAGTTCAAGCTGCAAAAAAGGAATTTGGACCCCCTTGTATGTAAACCGTGTATCAAGGACTCAGTCATTATGGGCGTTACATGTACATTCTCTTGGATTATGTTGTTGTCCATAAATGAGAAGTGGTCTACATGCGCAGTTGTCCATGGGCTTCCTTGAGGAACTTTTTCAGAGAGATGTGTCTAAACAAACATTCACTTCTGTCATAGTTGTGCTAGCATTTGGAATTTGTTTTCGCTTTATCTTTTTTTTAACAGCAGGGTTGCTTGGTTTTTTGCTTTGTGGTTTTTTAATTTTCAATTTGCCTGGGCTTTCTTTTAATGCAGTCCAAGAGATCACATGTATCTGTCCAAATATTTTTTGAGGGTCATTGTCCTTACATTTTTGGTCATGTAATCTTTGTCCCATTCCCATGAATTTTTTCCTGATTCATTTATTTTATGAATTTTAGCAGTTTAATTGCCATAATTATTATGTACTAATACTGATTTGCTTGAAAAGATACTTGATACAAATGCATTCCAATTACTGATAAATTAATATAATTGAAATGTTACAGTGTAAATACTAAATTCATGCAACACTGAAAATATTTTAAAAGTAGATCATTTTCTTTAAGCACGTAGAAAATCTAATTGTGTGAAAGAGGTTGAAAAATTGCAAGAGAAACGTGAAAAAAGAAGGTTACAGCAGCAGGAACTTAGAGAAAAAAGAGCTCAGGTGAGTATTTTTAGCTGAGGTGAAAAAGGTATGTCAGCAAGAGAAGAAGTTTGCAGTATCATTGTGCTTTTTAAAGTCTTTAATAACTTAAATGAACTGTAATAATCTTGAAATTAAATGTTTTCATCCTGTGTAGAAATATTTGGTGCTCGAAAAATAGTTTGGTGCTTGGTTGTATTGCTCTCATAATTATTACTTTAGACAGTTTTTCTCCTCTTTTTCTTCCCACAGAAATACTTGCTTACAATAGCTTATCTTGCTGAGTGTTCTTTAAAGATGAAGTACTGAGGATAGCTATTTCTTAGGGAAGATACACTGTCGAAAATAATCAAACCTTTGGCTTTTAGATAGGGCTGTTATTCTACAGGAGGTGTTACAACATTATGATCAATTGTTCTGTATGATCTTTGATGCTTTGTAAGAGATCTGTTTGAGGCTCAAGTCTGAACAATTACTTTTAATTTTTTTTTCCTTTAAACCAGTCCATGCATTTATAATTTAGCTTTGCATCATGCAAGCAGCTTGGCAGCAAGTTCTTAGAAACTTGTGTGAGAGAAATGAAGTTGCTAATCCTGTGAGAAAAATCTCTTAATCTTAAATGACTTTGTGTCACAATGGTGTAAAAGCTTTAGCAAAACTAGTAACGTAATCTTGTTGGCAGCCCTGTGCGTATGTGTTAGTCTCTAAAGAGATACTATGAGTCCACTACTGACATGAGAAGTACCACCACCAAGTAAATAATTCAGGCAATTTACTTCATGGTTTAATGATGTTTCTACACTGACCTAAAATCACCTATGTTGATTTCATGTTCTCTAATTTCCATCCATTTACATGAATGCAAAACAGGACTGTGTCTTTATTTGTGAGGACCAAATATTTTTTGGCTTTATACATTAAAATTCTTTGACATGGTACTACACCTAAAATGTTATCGCTTCTCTGAAGACTCCCTTTGCATCTGAGTCTTAAGACTGTATGAGGAAGCTCTGTTTGTTTCAGTGACCTGTATGCACCTGTGCTTCACGTGGCTTTTTGTATTCTGTTGTGGTGGTTGTTGTGAAATGCAGCAATAATTAGCCAAACACTGTCTTCTAGTGGGCAAGACCTTTAAACAGGGTTTGAAGAATAGTAGGCAAACACTTTTTCCATTATAAGCAATCCTTCTTTCTGAATGTTAGAAGGGAACATTACAGCAGGAATACATTTTGGGTGGACTTACTGTCAGCAGTTTTTAGTTTAGGGTTGTGTTTAGAGCAGCTGGGGTGCCTGCACTGACCTCTGCAGCATGTGTTGTGCTGTGTGATGGAGCGTGTCCATTCGTCCGTTGGACTGCCTTATCTCAGATTAAGAAGCGTTGACTGTATATGATGCCTGGTGTTGTGCAGTTGTTTGGACGTGTTTCTTTAGTGTGAAGGTTGTGGAAAAGGTGGGAGTCATTCCTCTCTTGCGTAGACTGTTCATGAGTCCTCAATTAAAATGTACTTTCAATTACATGCCAACCAATAATATGAAATAGAAAGCATATAATTGTTGTGCTTTATGATCAGTATATTATCCACATCAGAATGTAAAAAGACATTAGACTTGCATTTGACGCATTTCTGGCATTTTTAGGTAATGCATATTTTTCTTATAAATAAATATAGAAGATACTGAAATTCGTCAACTTCAGGGAAAAAAAGTATGTTAGAAATTCTGTTGCTTACCTCCCTAGGATGTTGATGCTACAAACCCAAATTATGAAATTATGTGTATGATAAGAGACTTCAGGGGAAGTTTGGATTATAGACCACTGACAACAGCAGATCCTGTAAGTACGCCAGCAACTTGGAAATTTTTCATCCTTCTGTATTTTTTTCAATTTTTTCAATGTAGACTTCTCTCTGTAAACATGAAAAATAAGTAGTTTAATATATATTAGTATTAATTATAACATGGGTTTATTTTTTCAGTAATTTGATGATATTCAAATTAGTAGGTTTTGAAAGTCCTAGGTTACTAGCTTATTGTTAATTATGTTATTCATTTAAATATTATTTTACTGTAAAATACTACCAATATGTACTAAGTAGTCACTCAGCCTCTGTATTAGAAATTTTTCTGGTATGCAAGGGGTTATGCATACAAAACCATTAAGCTTCTCTGAAAAACCCTGTTGAGGATAAAGATTAATTTTTGATCTTTGAAGGTGATGAGGGCCTTTGGTTTGTAGAGAAGTCAGAGAAGCACAGTCCTTAAATGATGAAGATTATCAGATCTCTGTGCAAATCCAACTTTGTGACAATTTCTGTCAATAGCTTATCTTCCCTGTTAGAGTTGGATTGCTTGCAGTGTTCCGAGATGTACCTGGTACTCCCCAGAATTAGATCACTGTCTGCAGGGGGTTTTGTTAGTGCATGGTTCTCCTGTTGGGTTTTTTCGCTATTGTGCAGACTCAAGGGTTTTTACATGTTCAGATGACTCACTGTCTTGGAAATTTCTCTTTATTTAAATGATTGGTTAATTAATTCAAGAATAGAAGTAAAATAAAGTAAAATATCATATACCCAGAATTGGGGTATACTTCACTGAAAGATTGTTTCCTTTGCAGATTGATGAGCACAGGATATGTGTTTGTGTACGAAAAAGACCACTCAATAAAAAAGGTATGGCCATTCAAGATTTTGCTGAATTTTTTCTCTGAAAAGATGCTTTTGATAGCAGTATTATTTGTGTTAGAGACCTAGAAATACTGATCAAAGGTGAAACTGTTACACTAGACAATATGTGTGATGGACCCAGAAAATTCATAGACTCGTCATAACTTGGATAAAGATGAGGAAAAAAATAGTTTTAACTGTCACCATTCTATGGATTGGGAGCTGAGGCGCAGAGAGACTGCAGTTTTTTTCAGGTCATTTTCAAAGGTCATCTAGGATGAATTTAGTTGGTATGAGAATTAATTCTACTGTAATTTCTTCAGTATTCTACGTTCTATTAGGATCAGCATTCTTTTAAACTATCCTTCAGGTGATCTGAGCAGAGAGCTATGCAATGAAAACTTCCATACACATTTTTTGTACATGTATTTTTATACTTTCAAGAAATCTTGAATCAGACATCAAGGGAGAAATTCAGGTGCCTGAACGCTGATGTCTTTTGACATACCAGGTTTCCAAAAGTGTCAGATGCATCCTCACAGGGCTAGTGGCTTACAGACAAAGTGGAGAATTGTATCCCCTGGAGTTGCTGCTCAGGGCTGGGGAAGATACCCTAGGGCATATGATATGCCACTGAAAAACTAATAGGTACTGGATAGACTCCCTAGTGACATTTTTTACATATGACTAGTGTTACAGCTTTTTTTCTTACTGCCTGCTCATCAGACTGGAGTCTGTATGCCAAAAAAAAAAAAGTTCAGGTTTTCAAGTCCAGTTAAATCCCAGTCTTCCCATGAAGTTCTTTCCTTTCAGCAGGAAATTAAGAACACAAATGCTTCTGGATTGCAATCTGTCTGAATCCAGCACTTATGTAAGCTGATTTTTGTTTTGAAAGATGTTTCTTTCCTTCTCTTTCTATTATATTTTGTTTAGCTAAAGGATTCAAAAGAGCATCGCTCTGATTCTGAAACAACATAGGATGCATTTATTATTTTTATACTGTCAGAACTACACATTGAGGATTATCTGGAGCATATCCAGAGGAAAATGGGAGAATTGTGTGGGAAAGGGAAAATGTGTGTTGATACCAGTATGTAGTTAGTTTTTGTCTTATTTTTTCCCCTCCACATTGCTGCTTCCTGTACTTTATTTTTTTCTTCATTTTTACTTTTACTGTTATTCTCTGTATTTTTTTCTTTTCTTGATCTGAAAGGATTTCATAATCTCACAAAATGGTGAATTGAAACTGTTTTGCACAATCTATTTAATAAGGGCATTCAACATACAAGTCTGGTAGCAGTTTAATTTCTGTTTCAGCACTGGAGGTTATCTTCAATAAAATATGACTTAGAAATCTGATGTATTTGGGGGAAATGTCACCTTCTACCTGAGCTGAAGGTGGGCAAATTGAAATTACAGTAAATGAGAGCAAGTTGTTATAGGGCATGAGTTGGGATTCAGAAGAAGGATTTGGTTTTGTGAAAGTTGCATATCTTAGAAGTTAGTGGTTTGAAGTTATTAAAAAAATAGTTCAGAGGTGTTTGTAGGAAGATGAGCATCTTCAGTAAAAATGAGGTTGGCACTAAAGTAATTATGCATTTTTAAGAATAAGCTGTAATAAAAATGTATTAATGAAATAATCTGTGCAGGGAATGAACCATAGAGGTAATCTAGTACCCACATGACACAATCTTCTGAAAACACATACTTCGTAACAGTATTTCTTATGCTACGTTTTAAAACTGAAGAGTATTGAAGATACTAGTGTGTAACCTCCTGAAGAGAAAAAAGCAGATTAGTTTGTTTTGTCATTCTTACAAACACAGAATTATCACCCAGATCATTAGGTGTTCTCAGCATCAATTGTTCTGTGGATTGACTTTGCAGGAAGTAGGTGTTCGGACTGACATTTTAAGATTTGATTTCAGTGATGTATATTTGTAATTGAAAAATATATGGTGGGTTTCAAAGACACTATTCCAAACTTTCATCAGCAAGGAATACAAATAGCTGGGAGCAGGTAAATGTCTTATTCCAAAAAATTGTTTAAGAAAAATCACCTTTTGACTGCTTTAGCTAAAAAGCTTTTCCTGCAAAGAATTGACCATCATACATCTCTCTTCGTCACTGTTCCTTGTCTCTGCACTGTCATTACTGCAGAATAATTGCATTTTATTTTATTGCAGTGCAGTACAGAATTGATTAAATAGTGACTTAAATGCATATTTCTGATGGTATATAATGTCATGCAATGGTAACCATAGTACTGTTTGATCAGTATGTTAACTGATAAAAAGATTTCTATCCGATTTTATAAAGCCACGTCAAATCCTTGAACTGCATGCCTTCAGAAATTTTACGTAGAAGTGCAAGTAGGACACATTAGTGATCCTGACTGTATGCACAAAGGAGCTTTATTTTTGTGCGTATCATGGATCACTGGGTTCTCTGTTTTGCTGACTCATAGCTCATACAACAATTAGCAGTAAATTGTAGTGCTGTGTAGTAATTATGACCTGGGAACTTGCTATTGAAATCACATCTAGATGGCTTTTGTTCATTCCCAGTGGTAGGAAGGATCATTAGTACTTTCAGCTTTTTCTGCTTACAAGGTAACTTTTAGAAAGGATTTTACTTTAGAGAAATTCTGTATTAAAGATGTACACTTTAGGTTCGAGGAGGAATACACAAATGAAAATGGCTGTGTAGAATGAAAGCAAAAATCTTCTTTTTGAAAGCTGTGAACATATCACTATAATGTTAAGTATTTTGGGAAAATAAAAAGATAAAATTTTAAAATAAAGCAGAGTAATGTAAGGATGTTAATGTCTTTTTTTTTTTTTTTTTTTAAGTTTGATAGTCCAAGCAGTATAAGACTTCAGCGTCCAGTGTCTCTAGTAGAGAAGTTATTTATAAAAACTCAAAGAATAGGGCAGCAATCTGTAAAACAGTATGGAAGCCCCAAGGAAAAAGAACTCAAACCCATGGAAAGTGTTATTATGGAATACATAGCTAGCTACAAGGATAGTGCTATAATTAATGACCTTAGTTTCTCTAATCAACTTGGTACAACCTTTCTTTGATTTCTAGCAATTGGTAGGATAGGATGACTAGACTTCTGAAATGAAATCTCTTACTTAGCAGATTACTATCTAGGCATTGGAAGCCCAAATCCGTTGCAGTGTTGTTACTTGGAGGAGCTGTGTTATCTGAGATGTTGTAAGACTGTAAACAATGAAAACCTGTGAAAAATAATGATGTGTTTTTAGTTAAATATGTATTTCACTTATTTTATAGAAACTTTAATGAAAGACCTTGATGTAATAACAATTCCTAGTAAAGATGTTGTGATGGTACATGAACCAAAACAAAAAGTGGATTTAACAAGGTACCTAGAAAACCAAACTTTTCGTTTTGATTATGCCTTTGATGACACGGCTCCTAATGAAATGGTTTACAGGTATGTGTATATGCTTTTTTTTTGTGAATCTTTTTTCTCATGTATCTCCCATGTCAATAACTGTGGGCTTACCTTGGTCATGGACTTTACTCCTATTCTCTGTGTTCCCAGATACATATATTGCTACCTCCATTCTTTGCCTGTTTACTTTTTTTTTAACTCTTTATCCTGAATTCTTCACCTGCAATGTCATCTCCACCTCTGTTGACCTCAGTCCTGCTCTCAGTCCTCCTCCAAGCCCTGCAGGTTTCCAGACTCTAGCATGTATTGCCTGCCTCCTCAGCTACTGCATATTTGAACAGCTTCATGAGCACCTCATTTGCCTCAGGGTTATTTTCTTATTAATTAGTGTGTGTGCAGCACCTGAGGAACCTGTGTCATGACTTTTGATCTTCAGGAAACTTGTAAGAAAAGGACAGCCCCAGCCCCAAAGAGCTTGCGTTTGAATATAAGATAATTAAGAGATAGGAACAAATCAGGATTTGAATATAAGATAACAAAGAGATGGAAACAAATCGGGAGAGGGTGGGCAAAGAGTACACAGAAAGAGAGGGAGGTTATATTGCTGTATTGCTGAGATACCTGATCTGGCTTGACTTCTGGAAGCAATCTGGCTAATGTAACATGGAGGTGCATGGAGCTAAGTTATCTTGCTCAAAATGCTGAATCCTTCTGATTTAAAAAACAACAGCAACAAAGACTCATACCCACTTTCAGCCTCACGTATTTGGATCTCCATTTTCTCCTCTGTTCTTCTGTTTCACTTTCACAATTGGCACAGAATAATGCACACAGCGCTTTTAAAAAAGTTTAGGGGTAGCTGTTCACCATGAGCAAGTCACTAAATGGAGTAGATACAGTAGCAAGCAAGGTTAGGCACAACAGGACATAATCTTGGTACGCAGTCTAAATACTGTGAAGCCTTTTGCAGGGAATATTGGTACGAGAAAGGAATTTGATGAAGATAATTTTCCTTATGCTTGGAAAGTGCTTCCCATAGCCTTAAGGAGTAGTGACAGAGAAGTATTGTAATTCTTGTTTTTAATCCAATGAGGAAGCCCTTTAGAGAGTTCTGTCTATGATGGTTGTCTACTGCTAGCGTCTTTCGTTTCTAGATGCTGAAGAGCTGCAGGAGAGCGATCTAGCTGATGATGTGTGCCTATTGCAATAGTTCTCCTCCTGCATAACAACCAGTTCTTCTTATCGCCCTCCTTCCTGTTATTTATCTTCATGAGCATAGTGTGTAAATGTGATGGCTGTTTTTGGCATACAATATTGTTGTATTTTTGTACTGAGTTTTCTCCAGGCAATTTTTATTAGTTATGAACTACATTAATGGTGAAAATACTGAAAGATGGTTGTATTCATAGTGACACAGTACATCTCTAGCCTGTGTAGCAGTACAGACTTTCTCCTTCTGCCCCATATGGCACAATTACTTGAAGGGCAATCTGCTTCAAGGCCTCCTGCACTAACAGAAGTTAGAGTGACATAGGTATCATCAGCTGCTCTCACCAAAAATCCTTCAGGGTCACAGTGGGAAAAACATTCTTCAGTCTGAGGGAGAAAAGTTGTGGTGGTCTTTTTTTATTTGTTTGTTTGTTTGTTTTTTGGTTAAGCTGTGTTTTAAGTATTTTTGAGTCCATGAGGCACAACACTAAGTTGCAAGTTTTCATCAGTATTAAAAAACATGCACTAATCTGAATGGGTATGCCTTTTGAGTTTTAAAGGAGAACCAGAGTTTACTTTTCTGAAATACCAAGATTGCAAATAAAGGTTCTAGTACAAGTAAAGTTGGACTGTTTTGGCATGGTACCATCTGGAGTTATATAATGCTTTATGAAAACTTCTCTAGATAATCTTTGTATTTTGCCTTGGTTTAAATAAGATATAATTAAGTGGTTTTTATAAATCAGAAAAATAAGTAATTTCAAACTCAGTTAAACAGAGATAATGAAGTGTGCTTCTTAGGTGGATAGGCTGTGTGAAATTTTGTATTTTATATATAAAAAGAACAAACATCAAAAGATGGGAATAGCCTCATGAGGACAAAGAATGTAAAAGTTTAGAGGAAGCAACAAAGAAAGACTCATCCGATGTATTGTTGATGAAAATTCAGGATTCAGTTAAACTTAGATTTTTGCGTGACCCTTGGTTGCTGAATGGCTCGGTCTTGCCCGTATTGTTTTTGTAAGTGATCTTGTGTTTGTTCCAAAGTAGAATGAAAGGAGGTTGTAACACCTCAGTGTTTCTATAAACAATTGTTCCGGTTTCTGTCTCTTAAAGGTAACTCTGTGTGTAAACACCAGCAAAAAGTTTAGAGAGACCTTTGCAGGGAGACTCTTAGGTCCAGTGGTAACCTTCCATTAGGTGACCCTTTGCTTTCGGATTTTTTCATGAAACAATAGTTATAAGCAGCTGAAGTAGGAACAATAATATGTTTTTTAAAGTAAAAATTCTCTAAAATAGAAAAATGATATTTTGGATAATATGTTCTGACACATTAAATAATACTTCAGGGATAAATAGATTTTTCCATTCTGAAAAGCCTGGGTATCCATTTTCTTGAGCCTTTTATCAGTGTATGAATATTCTCAAAATATTAAGATGTGCAGTATTGTTTTGGCTACTTGTCTTCTAAATTTAGTCTTCGAAACTGATTTGGGGACAAAAAACACCCAAAACTATAGCATAGTTCTAGTATTGGCAAAACCTAAGTGTTTATCTTCTCCACTGTCCTACATCTTCTAATTCTGTCTTCTTTAGGGAGCTCCAAACTCTATGTAGTAAGCTGTACTGTGTTGCACCATTACAACAAGGAATTTTTTTTGCGTAGGGTTCAAAGGAGGATAAAATAAATTTGAGACACCTTGTAGCTTTTATTTGATTGTTTGGGATATTTTAATGCCTTAGAGCTTGTAGTCTCTTTAGTTCAGGAATTAATGTAGAGATGTCCTTTGACCTCTTAAAGTATAGGACCAGTTTTGTCACTTCTGGCCTTAAAACTTGTGGCATCCTTGTGATAGTGGCCTCTTAAAGGAGTTCAGTTTCTTAAGTACTCTTGTTTTTTGCATTTAAGGTTTACAGCTCGACCATTAGTGGAGACCATATTTGAGAGGGGAATGGCCACTTGTTTTGCATATGGGCAAACAGGCAGTGGAAAAACCCACGTAAGTATTTCATGTGTGTGCCAGCAATACTCTTCTTTTTATGTGTGGTACACTTAGACAAGTTCTAGTAAGTAACAAATGCATAAGTTACAGTTCTGTGATCTTTATAGTGTATTTTTGGTCTTTTTTTGTTTGTTTGTTTAAATTTAGACTATGGGTGGTGACTTTTCAGGAAAGAACCAAGATTGTTCTAAAGGAATATATGCACTTGCAGGTGAGACTTTACTGGTCTGTTGGCTTCTTCCAGATTAGTTGAGTTCAATCGATTTTCTTCTCCCTGTCATACATAAGGGTCTACATGTTTTGCATTACAGTGGAGCTTTGATAACATCAAAAGTAATCCCTAGATGTGTGGTCTTTACACAGTAAAGAAAATGTATATATAGAGAACTTCAAAAAATATAATAAATATAATGGATGATTAATTAAGTTTATAATTTTGGGGTCTTCTGCATCTTCCAGTGTAATGTGGCAGTTTAAACTGCAGTGTTTCAGACTTGGTTGACTGACCCTATCTGTTATACTTGGAAAAAATGAGAGATGCTGTGAAGTAGACTGTTACGCATTAATGAGTCTTCACTAAATGACAACATATAACAGGATTTCTTTTTATTCTGGAAATGTATTCACAGCTCGAGATGTCTTTTTAATGCTAAAGAAACCAAACTATAAGAAGTTAGAACTTCAAGTATATGCAACATTTTTTGAGATCTACAGTGGTAAGGTTAGTACCTGATCTTTCTCTGAGGAAGGTGGAATTTCTCTTTCACAAATAAGATTTTGAGCTTGTCACGTAAAAGATTTTTTTTCTCTTTCTACTAAAAACTTTATTTCAAATAATTCTTTACACTTCCCCTCAATCATGTCTTTCCATGAAATGCTTTGCATATTTTGATAAGGGATTTGAAACAGAAGTGTCTTTCAAAGCTCATCTTTAACTGTTCTGTTTTTCCCCCCTCCTAAGGTTTTTGACTTGTTGAACAGGAAGACAAAACTAAGAGTGTTAGAAGATGGTAAACAGCAAGTCCAAGTGGTAGGATTACAGGAACGGGAAGTCAAATGTGTTGAAGATGTTCTTAAGCTTATTGAAATAGGCAACAGCTGCAGGTATCTCCCATAGCTTCCATCATTTTTTGGTTGTATGTTAAGGAATCAGAACATGAATTTTTGGGGTCAGTTCGTTGTGATGGGATTTTAATATGCAGTGGGTTTTTTGCTGATGCTGGCTGCAAGGAAGGAATCCGTCTACCTTTTAAATAAACATATTCAGAGTTTCTGCCTCCTAGCGAGAAATAAGAACTCATTTTTCTACAGGGTATGAACTGCATGCATTATATAACCAGCTTACTGACTTCAATTCACATCATTTATAATCTGGAATCTTGCCAGATTCTTCATCTCTAAAAGGCCTTCATATGTAGTGACAGAGGTTATGTGTAAATTTTTATTTTTTTTTAAGAATCCCACTTCATTGTTATTAAAATTAGCCTTGTGCATAGACTGCTGCCTGATCAGATAAAAATGCCATCAGCATTTTACATGTAAGCATTCTGATAATCTGAAATCTTTGAAGATCTGATTATTCTTGCTTTTAAATGGGAGTTAAAATGTTACTAATCTTCCATTTCTGTTTGAAGAGATGGAAAAAGAGGTATTATTGTACTATGTACGTCCAATGATTAGGGTTGTATCTCTAGTGTCCACAAGAGCTTTAGACATGCTGTCAACACATGTAAGAAAATACAGGGCTCTGCCCTGAAAAAACTAATGTTCTGAGGTTAGTGTGTTTAACATGTATGGTCCTTCACCTGTTCATATGTCCTTCCCTTCTCTCCTTTTGTTTAAAGGACATCTGGCCAAACATCTGCAAATGCACACTCATCTCGAAGCCATGCAGTGTTTCAGATTATTCTTAGAAGGAAAGGGAAACTGCATGGTAAATTTTCTCTGATTGATTTGGCTGGCAATGAAAGAGGAGCAGATACTTCTAGTGCAGATAGGCAGACGCGACTGGAAGGTGCGGAAATTAACAAGAGCCTTTTAGCACTCAAGGTAACTGAACTGTTTCCATTGCCTTTGAGTAGGTGGAAGCCTTCTACATATAATAGCAATGACTATTAAAATGAATGTTTTTGCAGGCTTTGCTGGTCTACATTGTCTACTGATGGGACGGATAAAATAATGTATCGGTTTTTCCTCTAAATGCCTGAAGGAACATTTGGTAGTTACCAAGTAGAAACATTGCAGAAACATTGTGCTGTAAACTTGCACCTAGTTAAAACAGAAAAAAACACAAAACGAACACTCAACAAAATCCCCTGTGGTTGAATTTGAAGATACATGTTTAAAATGGGAGGACGGGTGACTTACTTTGGTACTCAAGGTCTGAAATACTAACTGGAAATACTCTTAATGATCTCAGTATTTCTTTTTTTTTTAAATAAAAAATAAAGTTACCTTTACAACATATTTATTTGCTGCTGTTAGTTAATTCACTAAATCAACACAACAGCAACATATCCAGAAAGAACTACCAAATAGATTAAAATAACCCTTGAAAGTTGGAATCCATTTTTGACTACTCTTCTTTACAGCAAATTGTCTGATACAGTCACTTTTCAGATTTCAATACATTAATCCAGGACACATGAGAGAGCTAAGAAATATTATCTAAATATTCATATGCCTTTTTTTTGTTTATTTTGTAATGCTCGAAAGAGGTTCAGTCTAAATAGGGAAAGTAATTTTTTTGTCTCAACTGGGGAAGCAGTAGTTTTGAATGTCTCAGAACTTACCTCTGTTGTTGGTTAGTTTGGCTTAGGTTGACTGCTCTCAGCATCAGCACCGTGGTTTTATATAAAGATCTGAACCCCCAAATCACTGTGCTTACTTTTTTATCCCCAGTATAAACTTAGGAGAAGACTTGTATCTAACTCTAAGAAGATCTCACAAAACACCACAAAATTCTAATGTGTAATGTGTCATTGCAAATTTGTATGGCATGTCGAAAAATTGGAAGCAGCAGTTCCAAAATAGTGGCTTATTTTGATTTAGCATCAAAGTAAATAATGGAATCAACATTGTGTTGATGTTATCCCCTGTTTCCAGATGAAACTGAATAAAGCTGGTTTGGTTTTGGTTTGTTTGACTTTTTTCAGTTTACTTGTTGATTTTGTACCGACTAATGCCTTCAGTGCAATACCCATAATACATCATTACTTCATTTTCATAGAGCTTGTGTTTTTAATTATAGTGAAAGGTTCTGCTGCTGCTGTACTAGTGGTTGTGATCTAAATTATATGGGGAAGGGGAATTAAAAATAAGTGGCGGTCTTGCACAGGTCTAAACAGCGGTACAAGAAGATACAAGTTTCTCGATATGTTAGTTTTCCATTTTTTATCTATCCCTAAAAACGTTACCCAGCTTTTTCAATTTGTATTGGCAAAAATACAAATTGAATTGTATTTTTTTATGAAATTTATAAATTTCAACTTGAATTTATTGTCAAGTTCGGATTAAACTAGTATGTTCTGAGGAGTGGTCTTTGGTGTTCATCCAAGGTTTGCTATTTGCATCTGGATATCAGTCCTGTCTTAACCTGTTCAGATTTTTGGTACAGGAAGTTATTTCTGTAATGTCTCTGCATGGAAGTAGTGTTGTTGTTTCGTTACCTGGTTTCCTGAGCTGTGATGAAAAGCAAAAGCAGTTAAAAACTCCATTAATTTAGAAGCTGGCAGTGTCCTCCTATAATCCTTTTATTAATAAGGAGATAATCCACTTCTAATTTTTCAGGAGAAAGCAAACTAAAAATCATTATTGTCAATTAAAATATCTTAATTAAACTTGTTGGTTGCCCTATCAGTAATTCCACATACACTTTTGTTGCTGGTTTTAGTCTGTAATGTCACTTGTTGAAAATCTCTTGCCTCTCTTCCTGTCTAGTCTGTTTTTCTCCTTATGTAAGTGTATTATTAATGTACAAATTAAAAAAAATTCAAGGAATGCACTGCCTTGCTCACCTCTACATATTGAATCCTTTTTAGCATTTGCATGTTAAATTCACATTCAACAAGCTGCAGTCTTTCTGTTTATCTGAGTTGTGTCCATTCCATAAAATTCAGCTGGTCCATTTTTTAAATAGTCACTTTAGTTCAAGCCAACTTGCCCTTGTATTTGTCCTGTTCTGTATCATGGCAGTTTTATTCTGAGCCTGTATTTAGTTCTGTTTTATGCTGTTTCACAGTCGCAATGTTTTCTTGGATTATCATCCCACAGTTTCTAGCCTGGCTTTTGGAAGAAGCTGTTCCTAGGAAATTTCAAAAGGCCTCAAGGATATAGATGTGGCTGTAGCTGGGGGATTAGCTGAACTGCTGTAGAACTGTTTGTGTAACACAAAGGCCATTCCATCTGTTAGTGCTGCTAAAACCAAAGCTCTAATTTGAACAGCTTTTGAAATATGGTTGACTGAAGAAATTCTGCGAGTAGATGTGTTAAAACTGTACCAAGGAGGCCATGCCTCTGAAGAGATGCCTGTACAGAAAGTATTAAGGCAAAGGCAGAAACTGGAATTAATGATCAAAATATGACGACGACGATGACAACACCACCACAAAAATTTAAATTTAAACTTTCTTTTTGTAAGAAGTAATTTATTAGCTGATGTTATAGCTCTGAGTGGGCAGAAGTGATGTTTGAATTAGTGAGATCCTGGTTTGCACTGTTCTACTTAGTTGCTGCTATAACTTCTGTAGTAATTTTGTAATATTTACACCTGTACTGTATATCTTACTGGAACTCTCCAACCAATTGCAAATATTAGTTTAGCCCCATACCCTTGTGCGTGAAAGAGGAGACCTTATCCCTGTTTTTTGCACATGAATAATATTGTGAAACAGGGAATGACTTAATTTTCAAGTGTCTTCCAGTCTTCAGAACATCAATAGAGAGCTATTCTTACTAGGTTTTTGACCTGTAGAAGCTTTCAGAAAGCTTGTTTTCTTCTGAGCCGTAAAGAAAATCAGTCGTAGAGCTGGAATCAAAACTACTGCTTTTAATGGATAGAATTAACATGTGGATGCTGTTTCTGCTGGTGAAGTTTGTAGATTATTCAGGCTTTTGCAGCTGATAATCAGAAATAATGGTCAGTCTGGACATTTAACATCAACAATCATTTTTAGTTTGGTTTATCGTTGTTGGATAAAATAGATGTAAATATTTTGGATGAGACTCAGAAAGTTTTTAGGCTCCTGAGTACTTTTTAAGTTCCTACCTCTGCTGAACTTATAGAGTTAAAAGCCTAACATTTTTTGAATCCAAGCTTTAATGGTAAATTTTTATGACATTTTAGGGGACAGCAACATAATGAAGGCATGTATTTTCTGATTTTGAACTGCATTTGTATTATATGTATTCAAACCATGTTAAAGAATGCATAAATGTGTTTGTTCTTTCAGGAGTGCATTAGAGCCTTAGGCCGAAATAAACCTCATACGCCCTTCAGAGCAAGTAAACTTACTCAGGTGCTAAGAGATTCATTCATAGGCGAAAACTCCCGTACCTGTATGGTAAGTTGGTTTGGTTTACTGTTTGTTCTAACAATTACAAAGAGGAAAGATGCTGGAAAATTAGGCTTTTGTGTTTAAAACTGGTCACTTGCTATCAGCAATAATTTAGACTTAAGTTTATCCACTAACTGACACTATATGTGGAGTGAGATGTTCAGCAGAGACATTTCAGATAATTTGCTCCCTTCTCACTTTTTATTTGCCTTTTGTATTACTTGTTCTAGTTTTCTAGCTAGGTACCTAGCTAGAAACACTTCCAGTTTGAGAAGTTTGTTTTGTTTGTTTGTTTATTTTTAGTAGTGTCTTAATTATATGAGAGTATTGTTTGTTGGCTCGGACTTTTGGAAAAGGCGGTGTAGACTAGAAGTACAATGGTGAGTTATGATCTTTAAATGACAAGTACACATTTAAAGTTGGTATTAAAGGCATCAGAATATGATCTAGAATATTATCCCCCTCAGAATACAGGGGGGAAATAGTTCGGTTAGATGGGATGGTATTGTATAAACGTGCACTCGTATCATTGTGAAAAACAGAATTCTTCTGTCAGATGGTGGAAAAAGCATTGATGTCCAGCTGTTTTGTTTGTGCACCCTTAACATTTCTCCTTATGGAAATGCAAACTCTCTGCAGTGGACACCGATTGCTAGGCTCGTTTGTGCTGATTACTTTTCACAAACTCCTTTGAATTAATTAGACAAAACGCCAGAGAAGTCTGCAGACCACAATGTGAAGACCATGGTGTTAGGGCAGCCTAGTCTTCCCTTTAGCTGTTAGGTATGGTTCTACTTTGAAAATGGTGGTAAAATACCATTTTCTATTAAACTTTTTTCTCCTTCAGTTCTCTGATGAAAAGACAGGATTGTTTTGTTTCCACTGAGACATAACTTCATAAATCCTGTGCGGGATCAGAAAACTAAATTGTGCATCTCTAGCTAGTGTATCCACACTGCTGAAGAAGGTGTGGAAAATTAGTCTGTTGGAAATTACTCTCTATACCTAGAATAAGTAACATTTCTGAATATTTCATGAAGTTCTCACAATCACCCTTAAGTCATTAAAGTGCTAACAAACTGTCTTTGTTTTGGTTAAGCTTTTTTATTTAATGATTACTCTTCTTATAGAGCTGTTATAACATTTTTAACCACTTAAATGTGTGAGGATGCCATCGGTAATAATCCACAATCTATGGGTGTTTCATTTCTGATAAAGCTTGCTTCCTTTATTTTATATTCAATATAATTCTAAATTAGGGAAAAAAACCTCTCTTAAAAGTGAGTGGAAATATGCTTGAATTATTTTTTTATTTTTGCATTCATATTACTAGTCGCTTTAGAAATAAGAATAAGAAAACCCTTTCATGATGAGATACTGCTTTAAAACTCAGCGTTCTGTTACTTTTTCCTCTATTTTCTCAGTACTAGGACCACTTGTGACATTCTGGTTTTAGTGTTTACATGCAATTTTTATCACGAATTTCATAAGGAGAGTTTTTTCTTCAGATGCTGATGTGGTAAGGCATACACTTGAGTGGTTGTGGCTTACTCTGAATCATAGTTGAAAGGAAGTAGGGAAAGAGAAGAAACCTACAGCGCATCTTTACATTTGTTTGAATTGAGCTCTTGCACTTGCAGGACTTGTTCCTCCGATAACTAGATAGATGCAGAATGAAGCTGTCTGTCTGCAGATCTGAGAGGTTTCTGAACAGCATATATTGCATTGACAGAGGTTTAGGAGATACCTTAGCCTGGAGTTACCTCCAGCCCTCTCCAGTTTGCTGGAAAGATGAGAGGAGATTTGCACGCCAGTGGCCAAGTGGTAGGAATAGTGGATAATGATCAACAGCTTCACCCCTCTTCTGGGTCTTCCTTTGCCTCTTTTAGCACGACAATTTATTCAGCCTTCCAGTGTGGTATTTACAGTTGGCTCGGTGGCACGGTGTGCCTTGTTTGTAAGCGTGTTCATGCGTAGGTTTTATATTGTACACTGGCAAAATTTTACTGATGAAATTTACAGGGAAAGGAAAGGGCAAGTCATATGGTTTATGATAGCTCAAGTTGAACAATTTTTTATTGAATTAAGAGAGAGTACTTATCCTGCAGGTGTGCTGACTGCTAGTTTGCAGCAGAGCCATGTAACTAGCAGTGGTGCTTCAAACTTGTGAAAATGATTGCAAAAATAGTTTAATAATGTTTAACCTTAAAATAGTTTAACCTTTCAGATTTCTACAGTTGACTGTATAGATCATTGCTATGTTCTCCAGAAGTGTCTGCTTTTATGTGAAGTAAATCAAAGCATAGAAGAACTTTTTAGTTATAACTATCAAAAGGTAACATGTACATCATGATAGTATTTCCTCCAAACTATGTTTGGCCTGTTACAGGCAAAGCAGATTCGTGAGTTTGCAATGTAGAAATATTATTCAATTGGAAAATATTATTTAGTGGGCATGTAAGACCTCTTTTAAGATGCTGGTTTTGCTTGTCGGTGAAGAGGCATTTATTGTAAAGGGATTCCTCAACAAGACAAAGGTTTCATCCAGTGTTCTCATGTGCTGTTAGAGAGTAAGACATTTTGCAAATATGTGGTGCTTTTCAGTGTGGAATGCACATAAAATGGTGTAGTAAAAACTTGTGATTTTAACTTTCTAAGAGATTCTTGAAATGTCTTGGTATAAAATACCTCCTGGGCCTTTTCCACTTGCTTTCTGACATACTGTTCTTTAAATGGGATGTTTAAATCAAATTCATTTGGTATTTTCTACATTTAATTTTTATTTGACTTTTCCTTTTATTGTTTATGGACTTCTTGTTTCAATTTTAAAAATTACATCTTTAGAGATGGAGCATTCGCTTCTGTATGTAATGTTAAACTGCGATTTGGAAAGTGACTTTTTTTCAAATTTCAGAAAAAAAATTTGAAAAATAACTTCATAATGTGGACAGTTATGACTAGGATCTGCTTCATTCCAAAGAAATCCAGAACCATACAGTCAGCAAAAATTGGTTGTTTTGAACTTTATTAGTCATTCAGTTTTACTGAAGTTCTTGTCCTTAAATAGTTTCAAAAACCATTTAAAGTTGTTTTTGATGAGTTACCTAGTAGGATAATGTACCATCATTTGAAATTTGCGGTGTAGCTATGTAGAATAGTCTCATTTTTTAACCAGTGCTGCATCCTTGACGTGCTGCAGTTATAGCTGAAATGCCAGACCCTTCAGCCCTCTGGGGTGGGAATGGGAACCTGCAGACTTAGTGTCTCAGAAGGGCCATTGATCCCACTGTGAGGGCTTATAAGCAGCGTAGATGCATTTGAAATAGGAAAAATTGTAATTACGGGTCTCAAAGATATTCCTGTCAATAAATAGTGCAGCTTTTTCCATCCTCATCTGGAATTAAGAACGAGGAAGAGTTCAACAGAGAGGTCAGAGTCCTCCTGTCCTGCCTGTCCTGGGCTTGCTGGGGCGTGAGGATGTGTGATGTCGTGGGTGTTCGTGTTCAGCAGGCCGGGCCTGGTGCCCTGATTGGGGCTGTCCCCGCAGCAGGTGGCACCGTGGTGGCACGTCCCCGTGGCAGCCATACCTTGTATGCTTTAAAGCGTTGGAGCAGTCCCCCGGCATTGCGGCATTGCCATCCGTGGTGTGCTCTGAATGCTGAGCTGATGGGAGAGGTGCACGCATCTTTCATGTTAAATGAGTTTGGAAGGATTTTAGGAACTTGCAGGTTTTTGTTAATTACCACCTAGAACACTTTATAAAGAGGCATGCAATCATATGATCTTTTTAAATCTACACTTGTTGTTCTCATTACTAACTGATGTGTACCAGTATTAGAGGTTCAAACTTTAGTCTGCATGGTAGCAGGCTCTTTAGACTTTCTAAGCCCCACTCACCACATATTTTTCCTTTCTCACCAGTAGGATAAATTACTCTCAGGATGCCTACCTGTGCTTTTGCACAGTAATGTCAGGAGCAGGATGAAAGAGAAGACCAGGATTATCTAATCTTCACCAGTTTCAGTCTCCTGATGCTGTGCTGCCACAAAAAATGTTAGGGTGTAGGATCATAGACTTGTTTGTCCTGGGTAGTGCCTTTATGGCTGTCCTGAAAGGAGCACAGATGAAAACACTGGACTGTTGAGAGAAGCTAGGAGAAATAATGATGCCGCTGTTGCCTGATCACAGGTATTCATTTTGCTGAGTTCTGGAAAGAAGGTGAGATCTTCAGGGTATTTTATTTGGCTGGAAAAGGAAAGACATATAGATTAGAGATACATCTGATAATAGGCTAGCTCTCAGGTATTGTTTACAGATAACTTCTAACTGAGAAAAAATAAGTAACTTAAGAAAATATTTAAACACATGCTTATCTTTAATATTAATTAGCTATAGTTTTGGACTGTGGCCAAAACGATCTTTCAAATCAGTATGCAGTCTGCTTGACTGGAGAACAGCCTACAAATATATATTAAAAAAATAATCTGGTAATATGCATTTGCATAGTATATTGCCAAGACAGTGAGATGGGGGAAGTTGATTGAGTTTCTATGAATTCTTAATGTTCCAAGTATGGTTAAAAAAATTAAATTGAATTAAATTGAAGCTTTGACTTGACATCTGTCTTATTGACATGACATTGCATAAGGACAGCTGTATACAATAGACAGTTTTTGTAGAAGATCTCAGATGAAACTGGAGATTAAAAAAAATAAAGGGAATTTGAATTCATTGACCGTTTCATCTGTACAAAGTGATTTGTTAATGTGTGGCTTGTTTTCTCCAGATCGCCACTATTTCTCCAGGAATGGCATCGTGTGAAAACACTTTAAATACGCTGAGATACGCCAATAGGTATGGAAAACCTCATTGCTTATAGCTATACTGGCTGTTGATCACTGACATTTGGAATATTGTTGTTCCATGATGTATAATTATTTTAGCTACTTGAATAATTTTATCATACTTGCATTCCTTAATAAGCTTAAAACCAAATTACTGATGCAGGCTCACATTTAATTTGAATTGTCACTTTTTATAACCATTACAATAGAATCAATAGAAACTGCATTTAAGCCATTATCCAGAGATGGATAATGTGGATTGCAAGGAATGTGGGAGGTGCCCCTGTTAGTTTTTCCCTTGCTCTGGAGGCACCATCTCTTGCGTTAGGAGTAGTCAGTATTCATGATGATTCCCTGGGGTGTTAGCTAAAACATCTTCCTGCAGTGTGGGGTTTTTTTCATCCCCTTGGTGGAATTGCATGCAGTTGCCAGTCTGTTCCATACATGTATATGATATGATATTCCCAACTTCAGGCAAATATCTGAGACCCCTAAGTAAAGAGTCAGTTAATCCAAAAGTGACTATAATCATGTAGAGAAATTAGTACCTCCAGAGACTGATGCAGCATATCTGAGACTGGTACTGCTCTCTGAAAGTGTTCGCCTCTATTCAGTGAGCGTGAAAGGTGCCTTCCCTTGTTGAAGTTCTTCATTTAATGACTGTGGAGATGGAGGGACCAGGTTCTGCTTGTCCCTGCAGTCAAACCTGCGACCCAGAGACTCACCCCATGCTTTGCTGCAAAGAACAAAGGAGGCGAGTGTGCCCCTGGGCCATCAGAAACCCTGGTTTGGCCAGAAGAAGCCACAGTCCAGTGGCCTGCTTGCCCCAGTGAAAGACAGGGCAGAACCATGTCTGCTCCTGGGTGGCTAGGCACTCCTGGCCAGTCGCTAGCTGGGCACAAAGGGCTGCTAGGAAAGCTTACCGCCTGCTCGTCTCAACACACGAATGTCTCTGTATCTGGGTCGTGTGAGCTCATAGCAAACCTGCCTGGCTTGGACCAGTCTGTGTGATTTCCTTCCTGGTGAGAAGGTGCCATCTACTCCCCTGCTTATGGTCACATAATGAAGGACCTTGCACATTCATCAAGACTCATTGGATCTTTGACCCCTTATAGAATACGTGTTGCTGAAGTCACTCCAGAAAAAGGCACTGCAAAACCAATTAAACACTTATTTCTAGTATCCTAAATAGTTGTGCTGAAACTGTTTCTTCCCGTTGGTGTTAAATTTGTATGTTGTTATGGAGTAAATGCCTGTCACTGTAAAGCTGCCTCATGTGTTTTGTGGTACTATTTTAATTTTTTCTGGCAACACTATCATTTTCATTGATACAATTAGTTTTTAGGTGCTGGGCCACCAGCAGTGTGTGCAGTGTAAGACGGGGTACAACAGAATTAAAAGTTTTGTAGCTGACGTGGTTTGGTATTTTAAAGGGAGCCATTTAGTGGAATATTGAATGTAGAGCAAATTTTGGTAACTGCACAAACTGAAATATGGAACTACTGTTCTGTGCTATAACACAGCTGTTATAGTCCCCTGCAAATTAGCAGCACTGGTTTTGTTCAGTTTTGTTAGTGTTCTGTCACTCTGTTTGCAGAAGGTTTAAATAAGTTGGCACATTTGTGTATTAATATAACAATAATTTTGTAGTTAAACTATTAAAGAAGTATGCTAAACAAAGAGTTGTCATTTTAACTGTGTTTATGAGAACATTTAATTTGCTGCTGTATTTTGCTGCTGCAGAGTAAAGGAATTTGGAATTAGTCCTTCGGACATTCCCTTCTCACAGGGTAGTGGCAGTCGCTCTGATCTCTCTCCTTCCTATGAGTATGACGACTTTTCTCCTTCAGTCACCAGGTCTACTTCATTCTATACATGGATTCTTTATTTTTAAGTTTTCTTTTTTGGCTATGTAATTTTACAGACCAACCTTTCATTAGTCCCCTTGCCTTGAGTCACACATACTTTGTTTTTATTTTGTTTGCCAGGTGATGATTCTGCATGATCTGCAATCATCTTCCCAGTATTTTGTTCACCCTGCTTAAAATTCACACTCTGTATCCAGGCTTGCTAGTTTCCCTGATACATTTTTAAAAAAATGATGATGTTACCTTTGTACATTTAGTGGACCAAATCTGACAGGTCTGTTTAGGGTAATTTGAATATCTCTGATTAAAAAAGAAAACAATTTTCGTACGTATATTTTAAAAACTTTTCATTACTCTGAAGATGAATGAAAAACAGTTTTCATTGTAATAAATAAGTGCTACTTGAAAAAACATTTTCCCTTTAAGAAAATGAAGAATATGTTCTATACTTGCACTTGATGTGTCTGTTTCGTAAACTTGCTTTTAAATAGGGGTTTTTTTGACAGAATCATCATCAGTCTTCTAAACTGTTTTCATGCTGCAAGAGCATAACATTTTAAGAAGATATTTTCACCTTTGAAATTGTTTTAATTAAAGCATCTGTTCATTCTCGGAGATACTTGGTGGCAAATGATTATTTTTTTCAGAATTTATTTGCTTATATCAGCTAGTGGAGTACTGATTGACTAACGTTTTTAAAGCACAGTTGTGTATACAGAAGAAGATGGTCAGGTTTAGGGTGCCAGATGAACTTTTCTTTCAAATATTACTCATTGTTACGGTGTGAATATTGAGTGTTTGGAGATTTTTGCCCTCTTAACTGTTAATGAGTAGTAACATTTCAAGCAGAAAATGCCTCTTGCTAGAATATGGTCTGTAATCCACCTGCAAGTATTTGAAATTCAATGTTCCATGCTGTTTAGGAGTTGGAATAACATCTTTTTGTCACCAAAAGTACACTAAATTTGTGAAGCTGACATCATCATCCTTATTAAATTAATTAATTGCCCATAAACCCATAGAGCTTTATTTTCAGTGTGTCTCTTTTGCACAGGAAGTTACTGATTTACACATGAATCATTTTCTGCTTGTAGGGTGAAGGAGCTGACGGTCGATCCTAACACCACAGGAGATATCCGCCCCATTATACACCATGTTCCCAATCAGATCGATGACTTGGACACACAGTGGGGTGTGGGGAGCTCTCCTCAGAGAGATGATCTCAAACTGCTTTGTGAACAAAATGTGAGTGGTTTACAGCATTTCGTGGAAAGAGATGATGATAAATACAGTAGCAGAACAGATCCAGAGTAATGTGTATTTATAGCCTGTTAGCAAGATCATTAAGTAAATACAGCATGCCTCTTTGCGTTTTTACGGTATTATGTTCATTCCCATGCGAAACAAAACAAGACCAGAAATGTTTCTAGAGAATGTTTTACTTTTCTTAATATTCCTTGCTGATTATGGCTTTTAGTGTCTAGGCAAGGTCTGCTCTATGCTCTGGCATTCTTCAGGGTGCATTTTACCCAACACAGCTTCATATATTTTCTAGGCAGTTAGAAGTATCCTGGGACACTTATCTGTTTTGTTTGACACTCTTGTATTTTTAAGCAGTATTCTCCCTGCGTTCAACACCCATTTCAAGCGAGTTTGCCTTTCTCTGTATTTAGAAATCAGGCTACCCATCATTCCTCTTCCCAACACCCTGGTTTTCCTGGGGTCTGGGAGAGAGCCACATCATGTTCTCAGCATATGTCCCTGGGCTGCAGGTATGGGGAGCTGAGAGGCATCTTCTAAAGGGCATTTCCCCCTCATTGGTGATTATCAGCTCTAGTCATGGTTCCTTAAATGTTCAACAGGGATTAAAACTCAGTTTGTGAAAATGCTGATGGAAGACAGAAAAGAAAAATCCTTGCTATACTAACTTACCTTTTGCAAGACTCTCTGCCTTCTCAGACACCTCTTCATGGTGTCTGCTGTATTTCTCATTTTGGTAACTGCCTCTTTTTCCAGGACTCTATTTTATAAGAACAATCTACTGATTCCTAGAGCTTCCCACTGGACAGTCCTTCCCACTAGATATCCTTTCATATCATGCTTTTTGATTGTTCATGTGGAATTAAATTAAGCTTTACAATATGCTTTAAAAAAATGTTTCAAAGGCATTGTATAGGCAACTATACTGTCTTGCTAAAAAATTAATTACAGCCTATGCAGAGCTTTCCCCTTTGACTGATTTCTAAAGAAGCCCTGATAGCCCCAGTTAGTATACCCACATTGTGCATTCTTCTAATGTATTAATCACTATGTACATTTTAGATTTTTAATGTTACATCTGTTCCACCTCTTTCCCAAAGGATTAATTTAATTTTGATTTCCTGAAATTTATTGAATGTAATTGGTGTTCTCTTTTCTTGAAAATTGTTGTCTGTCTATTGCGATACGCACAATAAAAAGACCTGACAGAAAAACAGAGTTTTCTTTAGGCATTCAAACCTACTAGATATTAACATTCTTCCCGTGTTACTTGTTCTTCCCAATATTTTAACTTGTTTTTTTTAATGTGGAATATTCTGCTTTCTGATATTCACTAGGATTAGTGGCTGGAAATTTTTAGTGAGTATGAATTAAGTTTAACTCTGTGAACATTTTTACTTTGTTTCCCTCTCGTCTCATTTCTGGAGATTTTCTTGTTAGAAGTATTAAATTATATTTTTGACAGGTTCTGCCTTCTGCATATTTCTTTTCATGTTCTGTGATGTGATGGATCGCATTCATTTCCTGTAGCCACAGTTCTTTCCAGACTAACAAACTTAACTATTGTTTCTAGGAAGAGGAAGTTTCTCCGCAGTTGTTTACTTTCCATGAAGCTGTGTCACAGATGGTAGAAATGGAAGAGCAAGTAGTAGAAGACCACAGGGCTGTCTTCCAGGTAAAAGATGGAGCTGTACTTTGTTTTACCCTAGTCCAGGAATTCAGGTTTTCCCAATAAAAGTGCATAGTCTTGGAGATGCAGGGCATGATCCTGTCATTCTGCTGCAGTCAAAGATTTCTAAATTGTTTCATTATGCTAAGCCCATTGTAGCAAACAATCAGGGACAGATCCCATAACTACTGATCTTTGTCCCCGTGATGAAAGAGAAGCATATTTCTGTATCACCAGAGAAATTTAGTAAAATTTTCCGTTTCTTCTTGACAAACATTCCTAAATAGACTGTGTTCATTGTAAGAAAAGTTGCCATTTTCTTTTTACTATTTTTGCTATTCACTGTGTGTTCTGTTGGAGTCCTTTTCCAGCATTAGTGACTGTGGGTTTTTTCTAATTGCAGAGAGTTTACTCAGATTGGTCTTGAAATTTTCGATTTCACTGTCTAATTGATGCCAATATTCCTATGCTAGAGCTGGCAATTAGTAGCACCATTTCTGTTTGGTCGTCTCCCTCTACGATACTGCAGTACTCCCGCCAAGTATCTCATCTGGGTATCCTTTTGTGACATCTCCCTCTGAGATACTGAGATCCAGAAGAGAGACATATGTTTCTAACTGCCTGTTTGCTTCCTTTTTACGGATACATAAAGGTTTTCTCTTACTAGTAGTCAAGGTCTTTGGAAGGAATACTGCCCATGCAGCATAATGCTGGTCAGTGCCATGGAGCCTTTTACATTCACAAAACAAATTGCAGCAATAAGTGTGAGTTACTAGTTTTCAGAAGGATATGTGAGTTGATTCTGCTCATAGCATCAGAGTCTTTAGGCAGGCTGTCCGTTTGGCACGAATGCTGCAAGAGAACAGCAGCGCATTAAACCTGTAGGGAATACACACATCTCCTCAATGTAGGTATCCAACTTAGTGGAACATTGATGTGTGTTCATAATATAGTAGGATACTAAATAACACATTTTACAACAGATGCAGAGATTTAGTTATTATGAAACATTACCCCTGAAGTAAAACATACAGAAGGGTGGAAGTCATATGCCATAGGCCTCAGCTGTGTCCTAATGCTTGCAACTTCTGGAGAGACAAGCTGCATCAGTTTAATACGTTACTGCCTCTGTGTGTCCATCTGGCCTTCTGCTGGAGATTACTGGTCCCTCCCAGCAGTCACTAGAAGGAAATGTGTCTTGAGACTCAGCTCCCTTCGTTCGCAGCATGGCATGTTAATTTATGCTGGGATGGAGGTGAGCTGTACCAGATGGAAGTGGTCTTCTGTCAGCTTTCTCCTGGAAGCTGCTGATAGGAAACATCCGTTCCTAACAAAAATGTCAAAAATAGATCAACAGAATGAATTGTGCTCTAGAGGTGTTGGTCATCCTTTATGTTTTGGATGTGCGAGTTTACAGACGAGATGAGATGAATCCTATCCCAGTGTGAGCTCCATCTGTCCTGAAAGCCAAAAAACATACATTGGGTTTGGACTATGCTTTCAATATTGCTTGGGCTACTGAGGCACAGAGGGAAATACTTAATTTTAGTATTTCAGGCCCAGCATGCCTAGAAAGGTCAGCTGCCTTCTGTTTTCAAATCAAAGCATTTCCAATGGGATCAGCTCTCCTGATCACAGCTTCACATGGTTCTGTACGCTTTAAGCTCCTGGCTGTATTCTTCTTTGCCGCAAGGCTTTCTTTTCCCCTCTTTTTTTTTTTTTTTTGTAATATTTGGAGTGCAAAGATGCCCAAGAG
>Ga0065711_1001118_pt1 | contig 47981 bp, 23 predicted proteins | sample Hoacrofraction12_FD_59098 | JGI IMG/M metagenome (GOLD analysis project Ga0065711, IMG submission 59098) | Hoatzin crop microbial communities from Cojedes, Venezuela - Epithelial fraction 12 v2 (version 2) | ecosystem: Host-associated > Birds > Digestive system > Esophagus > Crop | place... | reverse complement strand
AGCGACAGGACAAGGGGCAATGGGCACAAACTGAGGCACAGGAAGTTCCGTCTGAACATGAGGAAGAATTTCTTCCCTCTGAGGGTGACGGAGCACTGGAACAGGCTGCCCAGGGAGGTTGTGGAGTCTCTTTCTCTGGAGATATTCAACACCCGCCTGGACAAGGTCCTCTACAGCCTACTGTAGGCGACCCTGCTTCAGCAGGAGGGTTGGACTAGATGACCCACAGAGGTCCCTTCCAATCCCTACCGTTCTGTGATTCTGTGATTCTGTGATACCCTTATATAGGAATACGCACATATATATGCACACACATACACACATATATACTGCTACTCCTCCTGACCTCCTCAGGCACCCTAGCAGCTTAAAATCCCCCTCCCTGAAAGTCACTTTCACACACACCCCCCAAAAAGCAATTTGCTCTGGTGAATTTATGTATCTATCTCTTTTCTGAACTTTGTTGGATTGGCTTAATTTGTAATTCTTTTTTGCTCACATTACTATGCAGATAATATTTGTTTCTTTCACTGGGTTGTTATAGAATAAGTCATTTTTGATGTCTGTGCCCCATTTTTGTAAGTGCTTAATGCGATGTAATGGTTATGGATTATCTGTAGTTTTCAGGTAAGTAGAAAAAATGACTCCAGAATTATGCCTCTCTGATGGTCAGAGATGCACAGCTAGAAATGGAAGTCAAGGCACTAGGTTCGCAGTCCCCAGCTCCAGCCGTGCCTCTTGCTACAGTACAAAATTGATTTAGCACAAATTTGCCACAAAATATGGAGAACACTTTTGATGCCATGAAGGGAAGGTGATAAGTGATAATCACAGGCTATTTCAGCAGCAATGAGAAAAGGTTGGTTGAGATTTGAGAGAATAGTCACTGATCAGTCTAGATAGTAAACTACACTATCTACTGGTATATGTGTTTTTTAAGCTTTCTGTGAAGTATTGCTTCAAAATATATTCCCTCTTGTTTCATTACCACCTGTTTTCCTTTCAGCTCTGTTCTCTCGTAGTCATTACTGATCTTTCCTTAACTTGTGTGACACTTTCTTCCTGCCTTTCTTTCTTTTATTTCTCAGATTCATTTTATTCCAGTGCTGAATTTCCATCTTTTCATTTGCATCATTTCCCAAATTGTCATTTCTTACTTAATTACTGAAAAGGTATTTCATTTGCCACAGGAAGAAAAGAGGGAATTTGAAGATCTCACTAACAGTTATGTGCGATGATTGAGGGCAAAATCCACACAGAGACTTACAGCTAAATACATTAAGAGTTTTAGGCAGCAGAAATGTGACTTGGATGTATTTGTCTTTATTAGCAAGTAATTCAGCCCAATAGGAGCAGACTGGTAGATCAAAGCAGCTGGTGCTGAGGTCCTTACATTTAAGGTATGTGATCGATGTGTTTCACCATGGACTAGATTTGGTTTGGTGTCTTGGACCGAGTGTTATTACCCTATATGCAGTCTGAGGTTGTTCAAAGGACTAATTAGTTCAGATCCTTTTGTCCCCACTGCAGGTTATAGTACATTTGGTACAGGCTGTAAGCAGAGCTTCCAATTTACTTTGCTTCAAAGGAAATCTAATCCATGCACACCAAGACTGCTTTGCAAAACAAACCGATGTATGGTAATTGGGATTCGCTGCAAACCCACACTACTTCTCCCAGTCATAAGGCAGTGCAGTCTCATAGGTTGTGAACGGCAAACTCCACCACCACCTTGCCCTGGATTTCCCCATTTCTAACTCAGTTTTCAGTCTTAAAATTTTTTGTGTATGTCACCAAAAGAATCTTAAGTCTTCTGAAGACTGAACAAGTTCAAGGACTGCGTAAATCTTTCATTGTGCCAGCTCATGGACCAAGTACTGCAACTAGGTACCCACTCCTTGGGCAGCTTCATCAGGCATTAGGCTAAAGAGTCGTTCAGCTCTCCTGTGAGGGCAAATAAATATTTCATTCCCCATCCTGACCATGCAGTGACATGGTTCCTATGGGTGTGGCCAGTGTTTTATCTCCGAGCAGTCTCTGTGCGTAGCAGGTGGCAGTACTACAGCCAGAGCAGGGAATCGGCAGAATTTAACCCAGACTGCCAACATTTTGGACAGCAAATCTAATCCCAATGTTATTAGGGGAGCACCAGCACGTCACTTTTTATCATAAAAGAGAAGCTTTATTCCATTTCTTTTTGTCTTCCCTCCACTTTCTATAAAGAAAAAAAGTATGTCTACTTTGGTAAGAAATTCCGAAGCCTGGACAGATAGATGCATGTGATTCAAATCCTAAGCAGGGTGCTTAACATCTAGCTGGGTGAAATTTACAACAGACTTTGTGATTAGCATTCCCCTCTGTATCAAACTGCCTGTTCAGCATCGTGAGTTTACATAGCTCTCTGCTCTTTGTGCAGGTTGCTTGCTACCCAGTCTCTACCACTTACATTCCTGGGGGGTGGTGCCCAGCTCATAAACACTGAAATATGGATGCTTCATCTAATGTGGGGACAAGACACTAGAAATGAAGTAACTAATTGCTCTGCCTTTTAGTACTCAAACTTCATTTTGGATGTAACCGTCAAGCGTTGCGATGTCTAACTGACAGGTACTTTGTTTATAAAGACTTGTTCTCTACCCTGAGTTAGGCTTCCCATGCAAAGCATAGGAGATAGAGGAGTAAGAGTGGGATCCAGAGAAACCAGCGAGCGGAAACAGGGATAGCTTCAAAGCAATACGGTGGGACAATAATACACATACAACCTATACCTTAAAGGCCTCTACTTTCAGCACCGGGGAAGTGCCTACTCTTCCCTGAAAGTAAGCATATAAGCTACACCTGTCTTTTCTCCAAAACAATTAGAACATGCTGCTAATTGATGCCCAAGTATCCAGTAATTAGAGCACTTACCATTTAGGTGGATGACCTTTTAAAAACATACCCACACTTCTGAGCTGCAGAAAAAATTTCACTCGCACTTTCAGGTCAGAAATGTGCCCTAACTACTGACTGAATGGTTATTTTGGGATGAAGTGAGTGACTTTCTCCTCTTGAAACTTTGTCAATTTGGATAATTGATTAAATAGCTAATGGAGGAGGAATTTAAACCTGACCCCCTTCCTTGACAGAAGAGTGGACTAACATTGGTCTACGGAGTCAATTGCTTGCTATTTGGCTGAATAAATATTTAAAAGCAAACTGAACAGTTCCAAGAGAGGAAAATGAAAAAGTTGTCTTGACAAATAAGAAGTACTTTCCGGTTAATGGGAACCTCTTGGGAGGCAGACAGTCTCAAATGTGATACTTTTTATAGATCAGATGCAGTAGGGTTGTCTGTCTCACAAGAGAGAATTTATTTACCCCGTTTTCAAAAAGTCTTGCTTCCTGCTGTTTTTATTTTTTGCCTCCATTTTTTTTTTCTTCCCCCCCTGCATGTGATGTCTGCTCTGGTAAGCATGTTCTCAGAAAATGTGTTGGTGCTTTCTGTTGGGCAAAACCACTGCCTCTTGCAAGTCAATTCATGCCCCAAGAACCTTGGCAGGGTCAGGGCTTGAGGGACCCTGCATGTGAGCACCATGGGCTTGTACATACTGGGCTGCAGCTTTATGAGGGCCGGTACGTGCTAGTGGTGTCTGAATGCTCAGCTTAGCGCTGTCCAAAGTGGCAACTAAATCGCTTGATAGGCTTTCTCTTTATACTTCATTTTAGGGCGTTAAAAAGCAACACTTAGGAGCTTTTAGAAATACAGAGAAGTGCCATTAATAGAAACCTTCAGTGAATTTAGTGTTTCATGAAAAGCGCTTAGTAGCCAGTTCGAGAACCCGAAGATCTCTCTCCATTCACATAATAGATATAGTGCAGTGGAAAATAGCATATCTTTCCCACACTACTTCACCACTTTGTCTCCATTTGTTCTTAGAAGGTATTCAAGTCTGTGGTGAAGGCGTAGAATCAGTTAATGTCCAAGGAAGTAGAAGAAAGTGTTAGTTCAGGGAATCATGCTTCAGACGAAAGTAGATATCTGTCACTTCCCCATAGATATTAATTTTTGACAGACTATTTATTTTAAAAGGTCTTTATTTTATTAGTTCTTTGTTGCTCTTCCTATTTCTGATTTTTATGTGTTCACAGCAGAGACTTTTATCATGTCTGCTCCTGTATCCTTGAAAGAAACTGTGTACTAACATGATAACTCAATCTAATCTAACTTTTACACCTAATTTTACAAAGCAAACCCTTACATAGGTTTCCATAGCACTAAAAAAGCCTTACTGAAGTCCTTAAAAATATGATTTATTCAAGTTGAATTAGGCATTCATACTTCCTAATGCTCCTTGAGCCATTATCAAATTGTAGATGTGATTTCAGTGAAAGCCCTAAAACTTGTGGTAGGTCTTCTCTGATATGGATAATGGAAGAGAACAAACTGCTGAATTTTCTTACTCCCTGTTTAGACTGAAAACTTTCTGAGGCAGGAATAAGTTGACAAGAGCATTAGTGTTTGCCAGATCATTATTTTGTCAATGGCTGCAAATCTGTTGGTAGGCAGGTGGTAGGCTGTCTTTCCCTGTTAACATTTTGCAGCCTCTTCCAACCCAAAGAAAAGTGTTTTCCTGCAAAGAATTTATCCAAATTGTTACAAGTTGGAAAATACTATTTTTCTAATTACAATGTGCAGTTTCATAGTTGCGCATGTAATTCCTTTCAGATGATTAGCCTGCTGTTCTTTGATAGACTGATTTTGACTTGGATTCTTCCTAGACATACAGTCGAGTGACAGAATATATCTATTCTACAATGTCTTAATTTTACAAATTATTCTTGGTTTTGTGTCTCTTCCTGACTTCTGGAAAGGCTACCTTTTCTTTTTACAACAGAGATATGCCAGAATGGTCGTTGTTTCCTATTAGAGTCAAATCCTCAGCTACTGATAGGTTGCACATTAATATGCCTGGGAAAGCCACCTTTAAATATTTGCATTTTGAAATCCCTGAGTTTTCTTGAAAGGCAGTGAGTGCAGATGGAGATATGCCTCTGACTGAAGTATTTAACCAATTTAAAAGACAGCCTGCCTTCCATGTGAAGCCACCTAAAATTTTGATTTTAAGTACAGATATGGAAAAGTATTTTAATTTCTTTATTTTTTCCTATTTTTGTCACTAATCATCTGCACCTTTGCCTCTCATCTTCTGTATTTTCCCATCTTATTTAGCAGCATTTTATCACGCAGGGTCATGATCTTGCTTGTAGTGCTATAATCGACCCAAAATTGTGAGCCTGGAGATGTTCAAAATGTGCTCATGGGTGGTTTTCCTCTCACCTAACTTTACCCACCAAAAACTAAGCTAAACTGCTGTAGTTAGGAGAGAGAAAGATGTCTCCAGAGAGCAATTCATTAAGCTTTCTGGACATCTCTCTTAGAATGGAATGAACTACACTGTGAAAGTACTTGTCCCTCCCTCTGTATAAGACAGAGGCTGTAAAGAAGCTTCAGTGAGTACCACGGAGAGCATGTCTAACTTTTTTTAAAAAGTTATTATTTAAATATCAAATATTAAAAATATTATTATTTAACACTGCAAATTATTTTTATATAGGACTTTCCATTTCCAATATGTGGAAACCTGTGTTTGACTTGGGCAATGTGTAGAGAGCAGGAAAGGAGCCAGATGAGCTTGCTGTGCTACCCCTGCGGCTGGGAAAGCGGAGGAGTACGGTACAGAGCTACTTGAGCTTGGCAGCACAGAAGCCATTGTGGGACTAGGAGCAGCACAGCTGTGTTCATGCAACACTGCACACCGAGCTAAGAAACGCTGCTGAAACCAGCTTAATTCACTGGCACAATACCTGAATTTATATGAAATTTGTTTATAGCAACTAGACCAACAGAATAGTCTATATATCTAGCCAGTTTCTTCCAGTTCACCACTTTCTTCCAGTTTCTTACTTGGTTTTGAGCAAATTATCACAAAAATTCAGCAAGTTTAGAGACATCTTGTACAATCATTTTCTGTTACAGAATATATGCTCTCCTGAGAAGCAGTACAATCATTCGTTTTGTCCTGCCATTTGTATATGTATGTACATCCATATTTAGGAATATGCCAATCATGGATAACGCGAGAACATCCTGATACTCATTTCTTGAGGAGTAGTAGTAATGAAACTTAATTACAGAAAAGTCCTTTCATTAATTTCTGTGAATGAATACAAGATGAATGCTGATAAACGCATACCATTAATTACTGCTAAAATGAAAGTATACACAATGTAAATTTGGCAATAAATGCTCACAGCACTAGTCCAAAGAAGATTTTCTGAAGCTGTTTATGACATATCGATGCTTCTTTTTAAAACTGCAATCTTCTCTGAAAGCCTGCAAAGCAAGTCTGACTTTATGTGGAGTTATTATCATTTTGCCGGCTGAATGGATGTCATTTAAATTAGACCCTGTAACATTAGTGTTACATACTGTTTTGTAAGAGGAAGTATTTAGACTGGGTAGAATCAAATTTGTCTTTGCTACAGGAAATGTCTTATACATTGGGATGGAGACTACTCCCCATTTTGGTTTGCTGCTCTTTTTCACAAGGATTGCTTGTACGTTCTTTCACATAAACATCCTGCTAGTTTGGGAAATTAAAATCTGCTTGTAAGGAAATCCCAAGCCAATTAAATGTAGGGCCCAATAACTTTATTACTATTATTCTCAGCAGAAATGAGCTGGGAGTTGATCTGCAGAGAGGGAATCACGAGTTCCCCTTCCAGTGAACTGTCAGAACAGCGTATTTGAACTTTCTCTGCTTCCCTAACTTGTCTTAGCATGAAGACAGAAGGTTTGGGATCCAGCTTTGTCTTCATGGAGTAGAAAGTTGACTTTAGTTCTTTCATATATATACAAGTGCCTTACTGGACTTCTGGGTTAAATGTAACAAGGCATATGGACATTATAACTCTTAGCTGCCAGGGTGATGAGGGTAGGTGGAAGTTAACAGAGTTAATCAGATCTGTAACCAGAGTGGTAGGATGATGTATTTCAAAATCCCAAGTTTCTCGATATCATGAGTGTAGACGGTTGCTTCAAAATACATCCCATTACAGAACAAAACAAAACAAAACAAAACAAAAAAAAACAACAAGGAAAGCATATTTTAAAAGTGTCCACATATTTTTCTTTTTTAATCACATGTTTTTTAAGCCCATCTCGTAGTCTCATGTAGCTTGAGTTACCATTTTTGAGCTGTTTTGGCAGTTTCACAAAACAATCTGTACCTCTGGGGCAGTTAAGAAGGAACCTGGAGAGTGACGATGAAGTTGAGTGAATCCACAGAAGTCCGATAAATTTGTGCTTCAAAAAAGGGGCAGGAGACTTTTCTATTTTACACATACTCTTTATGTAATTTGACAAATCTCCATGTAAATTGTTTTTCTTACACCTTTTGAGAACTATGAAGTTGTGCAGAAATAAAGGCATCCTTTTTGGCATATAGAAGTTTTACTTCTTGTGATAAAAAACCAAGGCCAGTAGGAATAAAACACAAAACAGTATTCTTGGGCTAGCTGTTAAGAAATTGTCCTTCTTAGATATAACTTGAACTATCTTAACCTAGGTAAATCTTAATCCCAATTTACCTCCCATACTTTGATGATCATATACTTAGGCAGGTAGTACTATTGACATCAGTGTGACTACTCACCAGAAGGAATATAAATCAGGGTGAGTAATCAGCATGAAAACCTCTAATGCTGTAATTATAATCTTTTGCAAAGTAGTACTCCCATCGACTGCTCATCTTCTTGGTTCATACCTGAATTTAAGCCTTACAGTTGAATCTTTGGTTAGCCTGTGTGTCTTTCTGTTACAGGATAGAGTGTGGGGAATTGGTGATGCTCACTCATTATGATTTGGTGTCATGAGCTGCAGCTTTCCCAGAGCAGCTGCTTTTTCTGACAAACATAATGCTCTACACTAGGCCTTTGATTTTCTGCATATTTTACTTGCTCATTAGGTCTTGCTCTTTGTACATCTGCTTCTTTCATTGTACTTATTCTGCTGTATGTTCCCAGATGGTCAAGTATTTTTGTCTGTGCTTTCTATTTTGCTTTTGCAGAAGTTGCTGCAAGTTGTGGTCAGCGTGAGTTTAAATTATAATTAAAGAAAATAATGGGAGAAAGGGGTCTGAATCACTGGGTGCTCAACTGTAACACAAATAGCGGGGCAGGGGGCAGAATACTGGAGGTATACACTTTTCCTCTGCAGTTTTGAGAGCTAAATCAGCATTATGAAGAGCTAAAGGTCTGCACACGAGTACTTCCCACTTACTGGAAGTTGTTCCTCTGACTATCGCTTTCATTTGGAAAAGTCCTCGGCTGTATACTGCCAACATTCATTCTGAGACCTCCATATGGACAGAGGAGGTATTGTTTAATATCTTGAGTATCTGATGATTTCCCACTTTCACAGGAGAGGTTCTTGTTTGAGTTTTGCCTAAGGAAAAAAGTTAGTAGTATTTGTGTCATACTTCATGTTTACTAAATAATTTCTTTTAACATTAGTCACAGTTTTAGCTTTATGTGTTTTTTACTGTTTTAGGAGACGGTCATTCCATAAGTATCTGTATATTCTTATTATCAACATTGTGCTGTACAGATGAACTATATCATCTACTTGATATTTTTAGAAATTAATGACATTTTCATATTTTTCTCCTAATAATACCTGCATATTTCATTTTTAATTTTATTCCCATACTGCATTTTAGATCGTGGTATTTTAAAGACTTCTAAACTAGCGGTTTCATGACAATATGAAATACAAGAACCTATTTCTTTCTAATATTTTCAGGAAAATATTTGGTTTGTTGTATTTTATTCAGATTATTTTATTTTAGGTCACATTGTGTTTGATTTTTTTATGTTACAGTCTCATTAAAATGGGGTTTTAAAACCATTTAAATGTGGGGTTTTTTGCGTTTGGCAAATGGATTTTGAAAATTGAAAGCCTCAGTTCAATTAATGTGATACCTACCCAGTCTGTAGCCCAACAGTGTATCCTCTACATGACTCACGGATCACTGCGCTCTTGTCCTGTTGTATCTATTGAAGGATTATCAACTGACTATGCAGATAAATACAGATTTCACCCTCTTACTTCTGGTACAAGGCTGAGAAAGTCCTTGAAGAATTTTGAGCATAGAATTACCATGCTTTTCTGAGCCAATTCTCATAAGATGCCACTGGACGAGATTCAGAAGACTAATGCTGGAGACCAGACTTCAGAGTAACTGAGACAATATTCAGTTTCAGTGTGTATTTTTAAAGATTTTATCTTCTTGAATTCTGGTTGTGCTTTGCAGTTAACATAATTTTGCTCCAGACATTGCCATATAGTATCAAAGGAAGCGTATTTAACTTCGTATTCTTCCTGTTGTTTCAGTTTAATGGTCTTCCATTTAGGGAGCCTTGCAAACACATAGAATAAGTGCCAAGCCTCTAGGAAATACTTTCACACCGTCATTCCCATTGCTCCTTGTGACCCAGTTGCCTTGTGGAAGGTCAGAGCATCACAGACGTGTTGGAGCTTCCAGAGTAAGAAACAATCCTCAATGTCCTGAAGGTTTGCTACTCCCTGCCGCTTTGAAGCCGGTGACGCTGGGTCACAGCAGCCAGCAGCAGCCAGCACTGCTCCCCCGGGTGCGCTCCGGGGCTTGTCTGCGAACACCCATCAGCTGGGGAGCTGTCACGGGGAACTCGCCGCAGAGATGAAGGGAGATGTTTTAGCCTCCTTCACTAACACTATGCCAGGCTCCCAAAATAGTCTAGGAAGGTGCAGGATAATAGTTCTGCTTCTTTGCAGGGATCGCAGAACCAACACATGTATGTCCGCCTATTTCAAAGGGAGTGAAAAGACCCCTGTAATACATGTCCTCTGAGAAATCCCGACGCTCTACTGTTCACACGTTGAATAAAATTGCTTTCTAAACTATTTTCTGATTAAGGAAGCGCATTTTTTCCCGAAACCAAAAGATACCCCATCCCCAAATTTCTAGCCAAAATATTCTGCAATTGGTGTGTCACCTTTGCAAGATCCTGTTTAAGGGGACTTAACTCTTGCATCCAATGTGATTTGATTTCTGTATATTACAGCCATAGTATAGCCATCAGTCCATTCTTCAGAACTTGTCAAGTCTTGGTAAAACGCGATAGACTTCAGTACTTAAAAATTAAGATTGTTTTTATGACTGTGTCAAGATGTGTTCACTGGATAAAAAAAGTGGTTTTTCTTCATATAGATGTATCATGAGTGCTAAATGAAACTGGATTATGCCAAATATACATATATTTTCTTGAAATAATGTCAATCATTTCACACATATAATTAGAACTTTAATGCTAATATTACAAAATTGCTTGGGTATGGTCAGCATAATCTCTTTTTATCAGCACTTTAAATTTATTCTGGCTTTGATTCTTACTATCTCTTTATAGCAACAATCATTTTATTTATTTAAGAAAGTAATTAAACTCAGTTCAGCGTATATTTTTGGAGGTAGTATAAAAAGCCTTGCTGTGAAACTAAATGCAAGCTGTCTGTTTTCTGAGTGAAATTATTGCACTAATGATTAAGAATCCATTTTTTAACTCTAACGTTAGAACTTTCTCAATGATACAAATAGCATCATTAAAAAAAAACAATTTCTTGCAGAGTTGCTTTTCAATGGAGATAGCTTATGCCGCTGTTCACACAGGCTGTTTTCCAATACCTTTAAACTCCGCTGACTGATACAAAAGAAAAGCAAATACAGCTTCAATGATTCAAAGAATCGAAGGTTTTTTTTTACTCTTCATCTGTCCTGAACAGATTTTGTGAGGGTCTTTTCCTTGAGTTTTTTGCAAGGAACAGAATTTGTAGCAAATAAAGACAAGTTTCAGATGTGGCTTTTTATTTTTCAGAGCTCTGTAGTTTAAGCTGGACTCCAAAAATTTTGCTGTAGTTGGATCATTATGAAGATGCGTGCTCTGCCATTTTCTCAGGGAGGTAGCCTTTCCCTGTGAACCCAGCCTGATCAAGGTTTGGTTTGTCTGCTGTTTATGAAGACTGAAAGATACTCGATTAGTGCATGACAACAACTTTATGTCCAAGAGGATTTGTCTCTTTATGATTAAATATTTTTGTCAGTAAGAAATTACAGTGAACTTATAATTCAAAGAAGATGATTTAATGATCTTTCCATATTGTGCAAAGATATAGGGAAGAAAAGATTTTTTTACTGACTAGAAATAATGGCAGAACATAACAGAGCAGGAATGTTCATCCAGAAAAGGGTCTTAAAGAAAACAAGTAAAGATACAAAAAATGGCATTAAACAGTTTTATATTTAGCAAAGAGAGAGAAGGAAAAAGAAATAGTGAAGACTGCAACAGCCACTGCAGATAAATTGTTCAAAATACAATGGCTGAATTATCAAAATAATTTCTAAATGTGTTTTCAGTTAGAGAAATAGAAATTGCCTTTAATATTACTAAGAAAGGAAAGTAGATCTATAAAAAGATCGATCTGGTAGCATAAATTCTAAGTCAGAAATGATTTACGAAGAAATAGGTGCCACACATCTAGCTTATACGGCCCGATTTCTGAAGTATACAAGTGCAGATGTCCCACAAATTCCAGCAAAAACCTCTTTCTGATGGTAGTCACATATTAAGTACTTGAAAAGACAAGCTGGACTTGATTTAAAAAAAAAAAAAAAAGACAGCCAGCATGACTGGTAGCAAAAATGGTCACGTCCATGTCTTTTATGGCAGATTCACCCAGGCTACCTTACTCTAAGAGGGAAATTCACTTTCCTTTCATCCTTCCCACTGCTGAGAAGGGAGCTATAACCTACAGGGTAGTCTCACTTGGTACCCCAAGTTGTGCATGAGATGACACTTATTTCAAACAATGAATAGATGCTAGTTACTGTATATGCATTTCTCATTTCTTATATTCATTGGCAAAAACTAAATCTGTTTTATGCTAAAGGTTGTTCTTTAGGAAAACAAGGAAAAGGGGACTGTCAGGGGATGAGAACAGATATAATTTCCAGTTAGATGTCCATCTCCCATGTTTATGGATATGGACCAATGGCAGGTTAAAGTGAATGCTGTTTTCTATGCATGTACAGAATCTGATGAGCTAAAAATCCCACACCAATCTTCTGTGGGGACCTGCAGTGTGTGAAATCTAGCCACGGGGGCTAGAAAGACCTTCTGAATTCAGGGACCCCATCACAGGACTCAATGTATTTCTTTGTTCCAGAAAGTCTAAGATACCTTGTATATTCAGATATATTTAAAGAAGTCATACATAATAAATCCCAAATTAATTTGGTAAACTTCTGAAAGTAGTTAAAGGCATTACTTTCTCTCTTAAGAGAATTAAGCAAATTTTCAGATTCTATCCTAAACTGTTGCTGATGTGTTACATTGCATAAATACCCTACAATTTTTGTTTGTCTATTTCATTTTGATGACATTAACGGTGAGTGGAACTTAAATTGCACAGATAAAGTTAAGTAAGAGGACAAGACAGTCCTATCTCTAAAGAATCTAGGGGATCTCTTAGAATCCGTTTATTCTTTGGTTTAGGGATCATCATTGTCAAACAGGAGGTAGCTGATACCAAGAGTTATAATTTTTGTGCGCTGGTCATGAACACTAGCAAAATGTTGGAATGGGTGAAGAAAGGGACGTGGAAAGGAAATCTCCAAACAAAGGGATAGTGTTTAACCTTGTGAGATTTTATTCTTCAGCTCTGTGCTACAGTATCTAACTCTGTAGGACTAAAGCTGGCCAAAAAAGTTAATGAATAATAAAAATAATTTCAACTAGTTCTATTTAAAGCCAAATATAGCAGGTGGAGAATTGTTTTCTTTTAATCCTAAATGAGCAGCCAAATTAACTCAAGGCGAGGGCTGTGTTTGGATACTGAATCAGGCAAAACAGTAATTTCTAAGTCTTGACTTGTTAGCAAAGGCACATAAATTTTTGCATCCCAATCCGAGTCTTGCTGATGTTCTTACTATCAGGGAACAATCTGTTTAACGCCTCTTCTGCAGTTATGACATTTTCAGTCTTCTTTTTTGTGTACTTTATTTAATGATCATGGCTTTAAAAACTAAGAAGAGGAAATGTCACATCACCTAGCCTGACTCACCTTCTTTTATTGTTTGATATTCAGCTTCATTATCTCCTACCTTTAAAGGGTCAATGCTAGAGCATGTAACCAACCATTCTCGCTTTCAGCTTGGGAAATCTGAGGTGCTGTTACTGCATTCAGTTTTGTTCTGTTTTGCTGCCCTTAGTTGTCACTAGGTAAAGCTTGTCCCATTCCCAAGAAATAAAGTGCCTCCTGTGAATAGTTCCCTTATACAAGCTCCCTTTGTCTGAGGTCTTCTCACTCAGTGGAATCGACAGTATAATAAAAAAGTCAGTTTAATTTTTAGTAGAAAATGCTTGACTTTTTCAACAAGAGAGGAGCACTCGATGTTGAAGCGTTGTGAAAGAAAAACTCTTTTCATGACCACTGGAATTAGTGGACAAGGACAGTGAGGGAGAGAGCAAAGGGTGGGAAACTGGCTCTCTTCCAGAAAAAGAAAATCTACATTTAAGGACACAATTGAATGATTTGGCATTACTTTGAAGAACTAAGGCAGAATAAGCTTTTTAAATTAATAAAACCTAAGTGTATAATAATTCCATGTGAAAAAAATATATAAATGCATGTTCAAAGTATTAACAGATAAATTTACAAATAATTTGAACTGGGAAAACAAGTGGCAACACAATTGACGTCTGAGTTTAAAACTACAAACAGATGCACACAAGGCCAATTATCTACAGTGAAGAAGTAGCATTAGAAAAAAGAAATGAGGAAACTTAAAAAAAATTGACATCTTGTCAGCACACTGATTTCACTGCTTGCTTAATAAAAAAGGGTGTTATCAGTTGTATTTCCTTTGAGGATAGGGAAGAAGCTATTATAGTGCAGAATCCCTTGTGCCTATGAGAAAAGAGCTGAGAATAGACTGAAAAAATGTGTGGGAAAAACAGGCATAATCAAAACTAGTAACTCTACATAAACTGTTTTCTGTTTACCTAAAGAAACTGCTAGTAGTATTTTATGTAAGCACAGAAAGGGGAGAAACAGAATTATGGCTAGTTTGCAGAGAAATCAAATTCAATAATTGCTGCATAAAGCATGCTTAAGCAAAGATCTTCAAACCCAATAAAAAGGGGCATTCCTATAAATACTAACAGTGTCTAATTAACAGAGAATCATAGCTGGTTCTACAACACACCGCAAAGGTTAAATATTGTTTTGTGTGCCTAGAAACAGTCGTGGGAGGCAAAAAATTAGAGCTATTCATCACTGAGGCACAGTGAAACTTGTCAATAAGAGCCTTGTGGAGGCCACCACTTTCATCAGCTTTAAAACCAATGGCTGCATAATGCAGGATGGTTAATGTAAAGTGTGTCTCCTGGGAATCTGTGGTTAGGGTAGGTAGAACTGGCTGTAAAGTGACTGGCAATCTTCATCTCATTCTAAGACATGATTTTTCCCTTTTCACGAGCAGGCCTGGCACAGGCCTGGCTGTGTGTTCCCAAATATTGAAATCCTGTGCGATGCCCAGACTGGAGAAGGACAAGGTCAAAACACTTTTCAAGGGGTGATAGGCACCAAAGTAGGAATTTGGGTTTGCATTATCAGGGAGGTAGAGAGTCCTCTGCTGCTGGGTAGAGCTTTTTACAACAAGAATAGACTGGATTGTTGAAGAGATATTTATCAGGAAATGATAAGGAGAAGGATTTGGGACACAACAGAAAGGCACACATGTGGACAACACCAAACTCAGCATTCCCAACTAAGCCTTTTTACTTCGTATTCCTCCATGGCTTTCTACATGCGGAAGTCAAAGAGAACAGCTGGCATTATCTTGATTTGTTGTGTTATTGCCTAGGCTGCTTCCTTTGGCTGCTTTTTCCTCCTCTTGGATTGTAACATATTTTCACTGCAAAGTTCATGATACGATAATAAACGTTACAGCACAGAAGAATGTATGACGTGAAAAAGTGATTGAAAAGCTGTTGGCAGTGAACAAAATAAGCCAAACTAACATTAGGAAGAGGACAAACGGGCAAAATGGTCCAGACAGCTGATAGCTGTCTTATCTACTGCTACCAAATAAATATCTTATATTCACTGGAAGTGGCCCGGAAACCAACACAGTCCCTCGGAGAAGTCCCACGTTGGTTGCTCGTTTCCAAAGAATAAAGACAAAGTAAGAAACTACCATAAATGAGTTGAACAAGCTGGGTAAAATCAGTGAAATTCCCATTTTTTAAAAATACATTTTGTATATTGAAAAAAAATTTTCAAGTTCCATGGGATATAATCATTCCCCAGAGGCACAGAGTGCTTGGTTGTGATTGATTCACTAGATTTGACCAAAGTGCTGACAGTACTGCTGTAAAAGCCAACTTTTCTTGTGCCCTACCTTCTGCATATTTCAAATGGCATCAGTCTTGATTTCTACTTCTTAGCTTTTATTATTGCTTTTCAAGTTCTCATAATACGTTGCATCTGTTTTTCAAGTTACCACATAGTGGCTTTTTGCTTCACCCTGTTGTAGCAGTACTGCAGCACGCTCCCCTTACTACCCAGTACAATATAAACTGAATATGGCATCTATGACTCAAATTACAATTGCTCTGATTCTCTGAACAGATGGAAACACTGTTGTATATCATCTTTTTGTGAAGAAAAGCTCTTCAAATAAAGAAATGTAATTGCAAATTAATCTAATAAATGTAAAAAGACCAGATAAACTCTTTTCTTTAACAAACTGCCTTCATCTCCAAAATGCCCTGAATTTTTCCTTTTCCATGCTTTGTAGAAGTTATCCCAAACTCACTGGAAGTGGAAGCAATCACATCTTGTACATAATGCTATAAGATATATTCCCATTCATAAATATCTCTGTACTATATTGCTGAAATTTTCGTGATCATCATATATTTTTAAGTTTATGAATGGTAGTGCTGTTTGAATATAGCATAAAGATCAACAAGAGCTAACACAAAAAATGGCATCTTTGTTACTCACTGTTCAGTGTCTTCTCCAGCAGAATGTTGCTTTGCTGCTGGAGAAAAAGGGAGTAAGTGATGTAGCTGTCATGGAATTCAATGTCATTTTTAGAAGAACCCAAATTCCATGGCAGGTATGTGGCACAGAGGAGGTTAAGTACTCTTCAAAACCTGCAGAGCCTATTACCAGGCTGAACATAAAAAGCCTACCACTTCCCAGAAAGCTTTTTCTCCAAGTTTTGCAAGTTGAATTTTCTGAGAGATACATCTGTACTGCTTGCCTAATAATAGCAATTGTCTGTATAATTGGGAGCATGAAAAGAGGTGGGTAAGCCTTTGAGGAAAGCCAGCTAAGCATGCAAATGCTGCTTGTAATTGGTACATAAATTTAGGTGATCTAGTTGCATATGTATTTCCTGCTTAATGGTGATATTTAGAAGCTCGATACTTGCTCTGCTTCCCAACATTCCATCTCTAAGCAGTGATCCTTCCATGCATTTGACTTTACATAGCTTTTACAAGGCCCTACACCCAAAATTGAATATTATAACAAAAAGTGTTTTTTCATCCATCTGCCTTTTTCCACGAAAAAAATAATAAAAAAACAGGACAGTACGGAACAATAGTTTGTAGACGATTCACACTGTTTTCTCTCATGTTGTTTCAAATTTAGGCTTGAGCTCCACCGATCAAACATTGTCTGGGTGGTCTTCTGCAAAAGATTGTTTTGAGGATAGACTTCAGTTCACTGGTCATACAGAACAGATAGCTTTTCTTCTTCAAAATTCGAGTTCATGGTCACTTGCTTCCATAATTTTCCCTCATCCCCAACACAAAGCAAACTTAAGTGGTTCTTATACTCTAATTTCAACTTTCTTTTAGGACTCTGTTTTCATCAATTAAATGTATTTCATTTGTCCCCACTGAACTCATCAACAACATCTTCCAAATAGATCTCATTTTTGATCTAACACTAACTTTATTTATCTCTAGCTTCCTGAAATTCGCCTTCTCCTTCCATCCCATTTTTTTTTGCCATTAAATTAATTCTTCTCCATCCTTCTTATCTGTCAGTTCTTCCTTTCTCCAATTCACATCATATAGCTTCCATGCTCTTTCATGTTTCTGCTAGTCCCTCAGATAGTGGTCATATTCACTACCTACTTCCATCTGTCATTAGAGTTTCCAGTTTTTCCAGGTCATCGAATTCTGGTAAATCCCACCATAGAAATGATAGTGAATTCTAGTCCACTGATGACTGGTCACATCCTTACAAGGGTTAATAATGGTAACGTGATTTCTGAGGCACTGACCACAGGTTTGGCTCTATTTCTGGACTGCAGGGGTAGCCACTTTCTGTAGCACTTTGAAGCATATGCAAGGAACAGCAATGCTTTGATGAAGCTGAACCCCTAAAAGAGATGTCTGGCTGTTAACCAGCAACATAAAATTGTGTTCACACCTTTGTTTATCGAAATTGAAGCCCATGCACACTATAGGAGATTTGCAGAGCAAATACTAAATTAGGATGCAGTCACTATGTACAGTGACAGTGATGATGACCGCTTTTCATTGCTATTTTTTTACAGGTAGCAGCAGTTACAGATTTAGTTATAACTGGTTATCATTATAACTCTTGACAGTAATTGTCTCATTTAGTTTGTGTCCAGGTTTTAAATTGAGACGTTATCGGTTGATGAATAAATGTTCCACTAACATCTCAATTATATCAATTGTCACCGCTTGCAATCATGAATATAATCATATGCACGAATAGTTGCGTTGCTATTAAAATGTGTGAAAACTGGATAACTTAGAAAAACAACAGAATGCCTGTTGTTTTATTTTACTACTTTTCACAGCTAACGTCATTCTAGGAGTTTGCACTCTGCAAGGATTCACAGGAATTTGTTGTTTGTAGCATATCATGGCTGTACCATTCTGTATTGTTTCCATTTGATTTGAAAAATGCCTTCATAGTGGTTGACTGTGGCATACATTTGAATTTTCAAAGTGAAGAACATTCATCCATAACCTTTTTCAGAAAGATACAGTCTTACTTTAATGTTGAGGAATGTATAGGAGAAAAGAACAAGAAACATATGCAGAAGTAATAAAAAAATTTTTTATTCATAAACTTAATAGCAAAATAAAACACAAAATATGTTATAATTAATAGTATTTGACTGAGTCCTTGCAAGACCTTTTTAACAGCAATAGGTCATGACTCAGGTCCAAAGTTATAGCCTGGTTTCCAGCTGAAATCAGAAGAAGCTTGAAACCTCAATTAACAGAAAAGTAGATGTTTTCCTCTTGGAATTAAGGATATAAAAGGTACTCAGTGGAATCCATTAACTAAATTATCAATATGTCTGTCATTCTTCAGTTTAAGTATTTCTTTTATCTCCCATTTTTACTCTGATATGTTGATAAAAAGTAACCACAAGCCTGCTCATCTCATCTTTGCTAGGCCTCTTAAGTTTCCCTAAAGACCAGCCAGCCGTCTTCAGATCATCATAGTCAGGCTTTTCACATCCTTTTCCTGACTGAATAAATTTTACCTAAATGAAAGAGATCGAAATCTCTACCAGATTTCAAAAATATGTGTGTGTGTAAGTTTACCAGGGAGACTTTTATTTCCTGAGATACAAATATTGCCTGATATAAACAGGAAAAAAAATCATTAATGATTTTTAGAACTGGGACAAATATGATGGCAGGTTTCCCCTGCAAAGGATCAAACCGTAAGACAACAGACAAATAAACACAGGAGGTTTAGGTGATCTTCAATTCCAGTTCTTCTAGTCCCTAGAAAGTGAAAATGAAGCAGTGTCAGATGTTATATAGATGTTACAAAAGCTGCTATTACAAAGAAGCTTTTGAAAGTGTGTGATATAAACCAGACCCTAGTACAGATATATCTTTTCCTCTGAGACTGATGTTGCTATGACTGATATGAACCAGCTAAGAAACAGGAGAAAACTGAAAGAAACTTCTTTTCATTCATCCAGCTAAGAATGCAGTTTAAGTATAAAGGAATATCAGAGAAGAGGGTGGTCAAGTAAGGGAAAGAACAGCAGTAAATTTCGAGATTTCCAGTAGGCTTCTTTTCTGAAGGTAGAGTATAGACTCTTTTGACTTTTTCTCCTAAATCTTTTCCAAAGTACCCATCTTTGCAATTTGCTTTTCGGCAGCAAATTCTGTGGCGCTGAAGTAACAGTAAACTCTTTCCAATATTTCTGTTCACTCCTACGGCCCATAGCAGCATCATTTAAACCATGGGACCCATCCGCCTTGCTGTAGTAAATGATAGGTCACTCACTGTCACCAGTGGAATCAGGGTCAGATTTCTTACCTTTGCTTGATTTACTTTAACTGGTGAGATCACAAAAACTGCACTCTTAGGAGACACATTTTCTAACAGCAAATTCTATTTCATGATGTGAGAGAATGCAACAAAGAATCTTAATCTGCCAACATATACCCCATTGACACTATGTTTTTAAACACAGGACATAAAAAGAGAATGCAATTTTTTTCTGTAGTAGAGTATTGCAGACAAAAGGGGTTTTTTTATATTCTTTCAGAAAAACAGGTATTTCAGATACAGTTTTGACAAATTATAATTAATATCCATTAAAATACTAAGGGAGTACAGAGAAGAAAAAAATGTTAATCTCTTAGAGCAGTCATAATTTTTTCCCTGGAAAATACTTGTAAAGATAGGTTTGATCCATTACTCTCTTTTGCTTTTTAAAGATTATTGCAAATTGCAAAGAAAAAAACCATGAGAAGCTGTTTGTCATATGGAAAGGAAGACAAATAAGAGCGACGTGTATTGACAAAGAAATACGGATCCACTCATTGCTGAAAGCAGATAGCCTCTCTTTTTTCTGAATTTTCTAACATCACCTCAAACCCTTTCTATTCAGTTTCACCAATGTGTAAATTCCGAGCCTCGTGGCCATTCCAGATGTTCTAGACTGGGCACATGGTCTTGATTCCTGCAAAGCTGATGCCCAGAAGTTATGCCATACCTTCAGGGGTATTTATGATACTGCTTGTTACTGGGAAAGACATTGCTATTGCTCTCAGAAACACTATATTCTCTGAAATATAGAATATAAAAGAATGACATTAATACAACTAAAGTATAAAAAATACAATGATGACATTAAGACAACTAAAGTATAAAAATACCATAAAACACAATGTAAGAATTTTATGAGAAAATTCTACTATTTATTGAGTACATGTAAAATAAAGATAAAACTGAAATCAGTATCTCTTTTATACTTTATGCTTTTGTTTTTTACAGAACTGCCTGCAGCTCATTACAAATTCAACAGAGCATAAGTTTAAAATCAGAATGTAGTGGCTTATGATTTATTACATTAATCAATGAATTATTAAATAATTCTAAATTTTATTGAAAAATGAGCAAAAAAGATCATTTACGGAAGGTATGCTGTCTTTCAAAGGTTTTCTACTTTAACTTTACATCAAAACCTTAAATCCTTTCTTTTCCTTCCCAGCTATTATTTCGTCCAGGAATCCAGTTTTCCTATGGGTGTCTAGATGCTGCCAATCATTATATTTTCCATATTCAGAAGCTTACTGCACAAATTAACATTACTCCCAAAGCATATGCTACCGGAAACCCACTTTTGATAAAAGCCATTCCTGGTTGCAGTGCCTTTGCAGGTCACAGCAACATTATGTGGCAAGAGGAACAGTCTTTCTGGTAGGAAAACGGTGAGCTGTGGGGAATTTTGAACTCTTCCAGCTGACAAGCAGCTACTGTAGTTTACAGAGTGTCATTTCCAGTCATCAGCTACTGAATTGGATTCAAAGTTGCAATGTTTTTCTGAGCCTTTTGTGGCCGGGGCCCAGGCTATCTAAACTGAAGTCCCAGAATGAGAGCACTGATTGACGATTTTGTTCCACTGGCAAAGGGAAATCTTTGCAAGGACAGTAAATCTTACTAAATAGAAAACAGTGCTTTTGCTGGGGCCAGTCTGAGACTGAGAAATCAAGTTATCCAGAAGGCAAGGACCAGCACAAGTTTGAGTGCCACCTTCCTTCCCAAGTGCAAATTGGATTTCTTAACCTTTCCTTCTGTAACATAAACATCTAGACAAACAGTCAGACAAGCATTGTATGTTGTAAAACAAAACATTGCACAGTAGACATATCTTCCCCTGGGGAGAGGAGTGAAAGAATAAACATGTAACAAGCATTAGTCACATTGCTTAATGCACTACTGGAAGGCACTCAAATATTCATTGCGAGTATGCTATAAAGAGATATAAAAAGTATGATAAATGTACTATATGACTTGTCCGATAATCTACTGCATTCTGAATCAGCTGAGTTAAATGAAATTTAAGAGTAGATCAATGTACAGTGCATTTCTGTTGAGTTGAGGAGGGCATCAAAATCTTGTCACAAAGACAATCTTTCATTTGTCTTACTAAGCGCAGATGCAAAAAGCCTTCCTGATCTTTTTTTAGTAGAATTCCTTAGCAGCATTTGGAATTGGCAAATTGTCAAAGGCAATCTTGATTAGCAAACACTAGAGATATATCCTGAAGAAGGGAGGCCAGGATACTGTTCTCATCATCATCTTCATCTGGCTGTTTCCTAGCAACCATTTAGTACCATCTCTTTTTATTTCCCTGTCCATAGGGACTGAAGCAGGAGCAGTTAACAACTGCAGCGCATAGATGTGATCTGCCTAGGAACGCAGAGCAGGCAGTAGAAGCTGAATTGAAGGAAGTCAGAAGTTCCTTCGGTATTCAGCAGAAAGTTCTAGGAAGTAGTTGCTGCTACACAGGTGCAACTTCCACATATCTAAAGTCAATCACTTGCAGTCTTTAGTTTATAAGTGCTACTTGGTCATGATACTTAATTATTCTTTAGATGCAACAACAAATACAGCCACAAATAAAACCTCTACTCTCTTCAGCTGGCCTGGGGAGTACTCTTTCAATCTTGTACATAATGGCTGTCAGCCCATTACACAAGTGTTTCATACCTTATGTTAATTAGACAGTGTGATAGGTATGGTAATCATCAGTGTCTCAGAAGCACAGGTTAGTTCTTGAGCGGTATGAATTGGAGAGAGTAAATAAACCCCTCACCATCCTGAGTTCCTGTGTCACATCAAGGCACGTTGATGGGCTCAGGTACAAAGCAGTTAGAACTAGCATGTTGAATTCATCAGTGGTTACAGATAGACACTGTGGTCTGTAACTCTGCTGTGCTGTCAGAATATTTTTTTCTAACAGCATAGTAAAGTTTGTTTGTACTGAAAACAGCAGTTTTGCAGTAACTAGGTTCTATAATAGAGACTTTTTTCTAAATGTTTTTAATTTGTATGTTTGTTCATATGTTTAATCATTTATTTTCCTTACATGGAATAGTTCTCTGCTTCTCATCACTCCTTATCCCCTGGCATGTGATTATGAAAGTGCATTAGAGGGAAGTCAGCTCTGTCACAATTCTTTCTTTAGACCAGTCAGTGGTGAAAGGTGAAGAATGTCACACGTTGCCAAGACTGAATCCAATCTGTCATAGTTGCCTAGGTGGTGTCATCTTCAATAAAATTTGACTTCTGATGTGGGTTCCACTACAGTCACTGGAAGTTGTTCAGTGTCTTATTGTCATAATGTGTAGGGACTAAGACCATGAGCTATCCCCAGAACCAGACACCAGGGCTGTGGGGACAAGTCTGCAGCGTGCAGCTGAGCATGCTTCTCTAAGCATTCCTGCACACTCTGCAGCATGCTGAAGATAGAGACTTAATTTTTTGACTGTACGGTTTAGGGGCCATTCTATGTTTCGCCGATCAGAATTGTGGAATTTTGTGTGGGGCCTCCAATGCTCATTTGATTCTGCTCATTTGACTTTGCTGAGTGGTTGAAGAGTGTCAGCCAGGTTGATGCCATGGTAAGAGGAAGAATCCAGATGTATCATGCAGCTGCAGTGTTTCTTTTCAATGCTGAGTTCTATAGGCTCTGTGTTCAGTAAATTACTCAGTGTTGTGGTGCTAATGGTGCTATGGTGGTGGGTTTGTACAGACTAGACCAGAGCTTTCCTGAGGCTATGGGAAAGACAGAGTAAATCAGCAAGTGTACTCTCCACCCAGGAAGATACACATGCTAGTAAGACAAAAATGGAGGGGAATGGGAGGAATGGGTGGGGAAGATGGCTTCTAGTGTAAGGTATCCCTGCTCATGGCAGGGGGATTGGAACTAGATGATCTTGAAGGTCCCTTCCAACCCTTACCATTCTATGATTCTGTTCTATTCTATGAGTCTATGACTCATTAAAATATTTGCAGGTGCACTATAGGAATTTCAACATATATGTGTAATGACTCTTACTAGAGAGTAAACTATGCGGAACTCTGCCAGTCAGTGGCAAACCTTCCATAGACTACCACAGAATTAGTGCTTCTCTTTGAAAAACAATAATTCCAGATTTGAGTAGGTAAAATGTTATGCCTTTTAGTTGTAATGAGTGAAGTGAGTCACAAATTTTATGCTGAAGTTTACCTTTCAATTAGTGTTATATCACTTTTTATTTGTATACATTATTTATATCAAAGGTACAAATTCCGAGAGTGAGGTTTTGTAGAAAAATGTAGGCCAAGGTAAAGAGCCTTGGACTTCTCTCTCCTTTGCCAGTTCTGTTTTTATTACTCTCTTTGGCTTTGCAGCACACCTTGAATTGCCTCGTACAGACTCACTGAATCGTTTAGATTGGAAGGGACCTCTTGAGAACACCTCGTCCAACTCCCCTGGCTCAAGTTCGTCTTTCTTTACCATAATTGTGGTCACTTTCTACCTTCTTCTCTGACCATTGTGAGCGCATCATCCATATCCATCTGTTCTGAGCTTTCTTCCGTTGTAAGGGTTTGTGGCTGGGTCACAGGCAGCCATTGGCTCCGTACAGGAGGTGGCCTGGTTTAGGGCCTTTCATGAGAGCCATGAATGAATGGTGCTGGGAGGGGTGGCGCTGATACTTGTTGTCCCCCTGTAAATCAGGGAGTATTAACTGCATCTGATGGAGAAACCCTCATACCCTTGCTCACTCAGTGTGGAAGGGCTGGGGGCAGTGTGAGGCAAGGGCAGCTCTGGATGCAGAGTTGGAGTCTGGAGGAGAGCAAGGACTACGCGACCATCATGGGGGCCAGTCTTCACGGTGCCCAGGTCAGGGCTCAGTAAGGTCTGAACTCTTTGCCAGGGTGTTGTGCAGGCCAGCGGCTCCATCAGGACTGGGGTGCTGGGAGCCAAGGGCAGCCATGGTGGAGAGGGGTAGTACCCACACTGATGGGGTGCAGCCCCACAGCACCTAAGCCAGCTGAGCCAAGCAGAGTGGTGATGGCAACAGGCCCTGCTGACATGCTTATGAGCATCAGCCAAAACCAAAGTAACAATCCAGGGCCTAAGACAAGCTGGGAAATCCAAATATCTGTTCAGGAACAGAGCTGGAGACCCTGTAGCATCTCTGGAGGGTGCTAAAATGCAGTCCTAGGTTGTGGGCAGGATGGAGGTACCCCTGGAGGAGCTTGGCAGGAACAGTCAGGTCCACTTACTCTCTCACAGCCCTGAGAAGGACTCTCTTTGGCACCCAGCCCACTTCAAGATGTGTCATGAAATAATACTGGTAATTGGCTGGTGCAAAGTAAAAGAGCATTCACTCAAGCTGAGGAAAATTGAGCAGTGCCATTTCATTTTTGCTAACTAAAATAAACAGTTGAGAAAAAATAGATTATGAGAGAATGGCTTGTACTAGTTAAATGAATAAGTGATGTCAATGTGGCTGCGAGGTGGTCTTATTAACAGCATGAATTTGTACAAGCTTTGAACAATAATTGTTGAAAGACTTCCAAGATTATCTGGAAAGTTCAAACATACCTCTCTTAAAGTCCGCTGGATTTTGGTTTGATAGTTTATTCCCTAGGGAGCTGAATTATTTATTGATTTGTTAAGGAGAACAATGATCTAAATGCAAGAACTGAAGTGTATGTAATTGAGGTCCGATTGGAGGGACATTGACCTATTCACTAAATTTAAGTGCAGACACTTAAATTCGCTCCAAGATTAAAAGAATTTCTTTTTCTGTTGGATTCTTTCACTGCCAGAAAGTATATTTTAAGAATGAAAAGGCATAACTTTTTCCTTTTTTTTAATATCTTATTCTAAAAGTGGCAGAGCAACAGAATGTATTTTTAAAATGACCTAATACTTGCTTGCTTAAGACTATAACCTCAGACTGTGTTGTACGTACTGCTATAGCTAATACGATTCACTAATGTACCTTTCTCATCAGGTCATATTAGAGCAGAAACTCTATGAGAGTAAAGTGATGAAGGAATTTCAAGACCTGGGAGAAAAACTGTGAATCAGTACGCTTTTTAGTCTGAGCATTGGGAGAGTTCAGCACATTTTGCTACAGTCAAGGAAAGAAATTTATTGTAAATGATAGGCCATTAACCTTTAAAAGTAACTTTCCTTTAGCAGGAGCGATGTTCTACCAGCATCTTATTATACTACCAGTACCTCTGAGTAATTGAGGTTGTTAAATTAACTCTTAAAAATTAATTTCTCTTGCTGATAATGGGACCATCACTGGTCCCCGAAAGAATAAACTATACTTGAATTGACTCAGCCTGGAAGTATTGCCTTCTTCCAGTGCAGTGTTTTGTGAGTAAATAGTGAAAAAGTATTTGAGCTTTTGAAAAGAAAAGTGTTTTCATCTGTTTGCCTTCCACAGGATATAATTAACTGAATTCCCAATTGGGCAGCTTGAGCAGTTTCCTTTTTTCAAATTAGACATTGTCAGTAGGTTGGTATCCCTCTAAATAGCTTGTGAGCCTTACAGTGATGCTTGCTTTGGTGCTGCTTCCAAAGCTACTAGAATGCATTCAAAGAGGCACCGTGCATGATTAGTTAGGCCTAACATGTTGTGCGTGGACATTTATCTGGAACTATATGACTTTGTACTCAGAAATTGTAGGCTCATACGAATGTCTTCAGCCCCATTGCAAGAAAAGTCACTCCATGGAAGACGTTAAGTGTGGGCTTAGATGTGTTGTGCTAAGCTTAATTCTTCTCTGTATTTTCATCTGCAGTTCCATATATACTCAAGAGAGAATCTGACATCAATTTGTTTTACACAGTGCCCTATATACCTATTGGATTGTGCAAATTATAATAAAAGTTATAAAATTTCCTTGAAAAAATAACATGATTCTTCTCCGTGTGAGGTCATACTTTTAAATCACTTATGAGCAAAATGAAAGAACAAATTCAAGATTAGGCAATAGAATTATTAAAAGCTTCCCTGTTTCTATCACGTATTCATTCTCCTGCCTCCCTCCTTTCTCTCATTCCCTCTCCAATTCTACCCCTTACTTTCTCTGTGCTCTTACATGTCCTCTTTTTTGTTTTTCTCTCCATATGCTGTTTTCTCTGTCCTTTGCCTTGGTTCATTTTCTTTGTCTCTCTCCAGGGTATCTGGTGTGAAAACTTATTAGCAGTGTAATTGGGACCTACTCAGCTAATTTTGCGGTAAGGTTGCCAGAGATATGTGGAAATGCTCTTGTGCAGATCACAGAAATGGTCATACTTTGTTGTTGTGGTTCTAGCTGTTGTTTTTAAAGTATTGATCTCCTGTTCATTTGGGGCAAACAAAATGGGAATTAATTAGAAGATTGGTATTCTCACAGTCCAGACCCAAATTTAAAACATTCGCGTGTGTAATATGTAGTAGTTAACAGAGATTTATTTCTGTTTTGTGTTCCATTTATGCTGGATTGGTTTCAGGTTATGGGGCCTCTCCTTGTCCTTAGTAAAGGATGAAACCACTTTATATTGGGTAGGTTACAGCTTTGTTTGACCAGTCAAAAAATATAAATGCAAAAATTCCTGTGGTCTTAAATCTGATTACAGAACTTGCCTGAGAAGGTTTTTAGTGAATGCTGAGACAGTCACTATCACCAGCTTTCTTCATAATTGGATCTTTTTTTTTGTCTGATCTGATTTCTGTTTGCTTTGAGACTCAAACTAAGATATTATGCAGAATTTTTAAAAACTTTGTGTTTTAAGTTAATAGGAAAAACATCTAAAACAATGTATTTGTAGATGTTTTAATTTGTAAATATGTACATATGTGAAATTTGCTTTATTTTATTTTACTTTATTTTTGACTTTTTGACACACTCCTCTCAAGCTGAATTTTAAACATTTAAATTTCAAGGCAATGTCCGTAGTCCTGTGTTGGATGATGAAATTCTTAATTTTATTAAATTGTGGTTAAAGGCTAATTCAAACAAAAAAGACGTGACTTTTTATGTCCAGTATACAGTACAGTATTTTCAATTTTGAGTGAGCATGGAATTCAGCCTCAGGAACATCTCTAAAGCAGCTTGCGATCTGCTGCACTTTGACCTTGGAAATATCTACACCTACCTTAAAGATGGTATAAGAGTCTAGGACCAGAACTGTGATCGTTGTATCCAGGCCTGGAAGATACACACTTTCCTTCAAACACTAAACAGTGTTGGAGTGAGTTGATGTGATTAGTTTTCAGAAACTGAGCCCCTTTCTGTTTTAGTCTTCTCCGTTGTCTGCACTGCTTTTGCAGTTTCAGTACACTAGCAGAAAAAAACCCACCCAAGCCAGTACTGACTCTTCTGTAGAGCAGTTCACTAACACTTACTGTCATATTCATTTTCATGTGGGTAACAGGAAATATTGGGATTTTTGCCCTAAAAAAAAATATGAAGATAAGAATACAAAACTGCAAAGCACAGAAGTGAATGGAGAGTGTTTGTTTGTCATTTTTTACTTTACTTTTCTCTCACTTACCAAGATTATAGATTCAAACACACATGGCAGAGATTCAGGATTCAGCGATAAGAATCATATTTATTAGCAATATCTAAAAAAACATTATTTCCTGTAAAGGTATGAAAAGCTTCCACCAAACTATATACCAGATCAAATGAAAATATATCTTACTTCTTTACAGCTTAGTTTTCAAGCTGCTAGCATTTCCTTGTCATTCTCCATTCTAGAAGAATCACTCCTAAAAAACCTAATTCTTCTGGCCAAATCTGTCGAAAATGCAATAGTTTCAGAAGGAAAAATTCAAATGTCTGTGATTAATGAAGTCTCCCAATTCCTGGTGACCTGTTTTAAGCAATTACCATCCTTACTTATTTGATCCAGATTTTTTCTGCCTTAGTAGCAGAAGTATATAATGAAATGAAAATAAGGCTCAAGCACCTCTTGCAATGGCTAATTACTGATACAGAGAAGCCAGCACAAGCAGGAAAGCAGTTAAAGACCCACACCATGAATGATGTTTTCATTAAGCAGAAGATACTGGGCATCTTGGAGCAAAATTGCCTGGATAAGGAGAAGTGGTGGGTGTCTCACATGCACAAAAGCAAAACAGGAGAGAACCTGAGAAGGAGAATCATCTTCCAGTCTATCCAGCAGTAGGGCAGCTCATGAATTATGTTACCTGTCGAGAACCTCACAGAGTAAGACTGGGAGAGAGATGTGCAGGACGAAGCAGCTTTCAGACAGACATCTTTTGTCCCCAGTGGGTTTCCTGAGATCCCTGAGCATCTCAGCTAAACTACTATTTTAGAGGGTACTGTTGCCAACCGCTTCCATGAGCTATCATAGCACATATGTATATTAATTGCCAAAGGTGTCAAATAAATCCCTCTTCAGCTTGGCTTTCTTACACATGACAGCCTACACAAAATGTCTTTTTACTTTGTTATAGGCTGCTGTACTTCGAGTGAAATAATATACTGGGTTTGTGCTATGTTTGACTCACACCCTGTGCATCCTACTTATACCTGTAGATTTATGCATTACTGACAGTAGGCACAGACCATAATCATATATTTTTCCCTTTCATTTTAGTGGAGTAAAATTAAAGTGTCTGATTAAAATATCTGCACAGACTGACAGGGGCAGCAATATCACTACAAAGGAGGTTCTCCTTGTGTTTGAAAATTACCTCAGGGTTTTCAGATGGTCTTTTAATTAATTTGTAATAATAACTTCTGAGTATAAATGACAATACAAAATCAAGTTATTGAGACAAAATGCCTGCATGCCATTTTAATTTTATTCAGTAATTCGACAGGCCTACTGAATTGGGATTGCCTCAGCATATGGCAAAGATTCAAGAAATTTCTAACATAGATGGTGTTTTACACATTACAGTACTTGAGACATGAATCTATTGGAACATATGTATTACTGCAGGCCTAATAAAGAACGTGTGTTTGCCCTTGTTTCATCATTACGTGTACATTTGAAAGATGATGCCAAAATTACCTTTGTGAATATATTTATAGGCAGATCTTTACACCCATTTTGAACATACCTAAGGTGCCTGCACAGTGGTGCAAATATAATTATACACGCAAAGCAAATAGCAAAAATGTTACATGTGCAAATTTATTTTAAAATTAGATTTCTGGCAAGTACATGAAAAAGCATCGATAGTATGCTAGAATATCTGAAAATAATTTCCACTAAATTTAATCAGTTATGTGGAATGTGAAGAAGTCAACCCAAGGTCAGCTTAAAAAGGAAATGAATGTTTTATGCAGCCATTGCACAGATGGCATGACTTGAAGGTTAAAAATAACAAAGGACAGAGTTCTCCAAAGTTGTGTTAATTTGTTAATGTATGTATATTGGAATCATGTAAATGAAATATTCACTGATTATTTACAAATTAAATTTACTAATTTCCTAATTGGTGAAGGGAAAGAACGGAGAGAAGAGGCTTAAGACACAAATAACTTTTTTCTATTCCTATGAACAAAAAGTTCATATGTTTTCTTCGAAATTTTCATATTGTTCATAGACATCCCCTGTTGTCCAGGCTCACCCTACTCATTTCAGAGTGTAAAGAAGAACAAGCAGGCTCCATGGCTGTTCCTGCCACTTCCTGCTAGCCTCTTTACAAAGATCTTCAAGGTTATTTTCATCTTGTAGCTATCCTACATTTTAACAGAGATGGGGAAATACTCATCTAAGAATTAAACACACATAATTTATCCTTTTCTCTCAGGTTTCCCTTCAGACAATGAGTTCCCCGTGTTCTGTTCATCTCATCATCTCACATCTGTACTCCAGAAAATAACTTTCTTTATATTCCTTGAAACTATTCTTGACTTTGCTGTCACTTAAGACATTTGTCTTTCTTGACACCAAAGGACACTGCATTTGTAATTTAACTAATCTTCTATTCATGAATTAATAGCTCATAATTGTAAGGGGCTAAAAGCCAAATGCTAGTCAGAGTTGTCTGTAAGAGCATTGGACCTGAAGCCAAGTACTGCTTTGGAAGCTGGCATATAAGGTATGGGAAAAATAAGCACAGTTTAAATAAAGCATAACCAGCAGCACCTTGGGCCTTGATGTTTTCATCTGATTAGACTTATGTAGGATGATAATTTAAGGAAGACTATCTGATAAAGATGAACGATAGTCTAATGTCTATAGAAGTATCTTAGAAACCACAAGAGCAAAGTCCTGCTGGGTCTCATCCCCATCAATAAACAGGGAGTTACAGTAGCCTCCTGCTCACTGAGGTAAGTAAAATAGGCATAAACACAGTTCAGAAACTAGGGGGAAATGCTGATACTGCTGCTGCGTTGTTAGTGTACGTGTGAATGTGTGGGTAAAGAAGGAAGATGTATAAATACCTAAGATAGGAAGTTACAGAAAATGACTTCTCCAAGGGAAAAGACTTTTGGCCACTCTTATAAGGGTAAGATTGGAGAAGTGGCTTGTCATATAAGAGTCATTTTCTATTAATAGTATTATCACTTAGTCAGTTCATTAGCTGTGTTTACGTTCCCTAATAGAATGACATTCCTATTTAACATCAGCACCTTAAAACCCAGCCATTTAAATCCAAGCATGGCTCTTTCCACAGCAGTTTAGGCACCTTGTGAAGACAATTAGATCTTACAAAGAGTTAAAATCATATGACAGTTCAGGGTGGAAGGGGCCTCAGAGCACCTCCAGTCCAACCTACTGTTCCTCAGGGCTTTATCCATTTGGGCCTGGAAAAACTCCAAGGATAGAGATGGCACAACTTCTGGAGGCAACACATTCCACTGTCCGGCTGTCCTCAGCGGAAAACATTTCTCCTTATATCTAGTCTGAAACTCTCTTGTTTCAGCCTATACCTGTTGTCTCTCATCCTTCCACTGTTCATCACTGTGAAGAGACCAACTCCACCTTGTCACCGCTCTACCTCCCCGTAGCTACTAGTGGGCTGCTTCAGTCCCCCCAAAGCTGCTTCTTCTGCAGATGAGCTCCCTCAACCTCTCCTCACAGGGCAAGTGCTCCAGTTCCCTGAGCATCTTGGTGGCCTCTGCTGGGCTCTCTCCAGGGTATTGATGCCTTTCCTGGACTGGTGGGTGGGGAATGAGTGGAGGAGAAGGAAGAGCCTCAAAAATGGACACTGTATCTAGATATTGCCTATTAAATATTGAATAAAGAAGGATAATCACTTCCCTTGCTCTGCTGGCTGAGCTCCTGTTAATACAGCCTCTGATGCTGTTGGTCTTTGCTGTCAGGGCACAGTGATGTCTCACATTCAGCTTGCTGTCTTCCAGGATCCCCAGCTCCTTTTTCACAAAGCTACTCCCCAGCCAGTCAGTCTCCAGCCTGTGTCATCATAAGTGATTATTTTTCCTAGGTGCGGGACTTCACATATTCATTGAATTTTGAAACTTTCCTGCTGGCCCATTCCTCCAGCCTGTATAGGTGCCTCTGGATGGCAGCCCTTCTTTCAAATGAACTGACTTGTGCCCTCAGTCTGGTGCCATGTGCAAACTTGACGAGAGTACACCCTGTGACCTCCTCCAGGTCACAGATAAAAATGTTAAAAAGGACAGGTCCCCATTTAGACCCCTGTGATGCTTGCTCCTTACTGGCCTTCAAATAGAGTATGACCCATTAAGTGCCACTGTCTGAGTCTAACCCTCCAGCCATCTCTCTATCCATATGGTTTTCAACCCAAACAGACCACAATGTTCTAACTTAGGTACAATAACACTGTGAGAGACAGTCAAAAGCCTTGCTAAAACGCATGCTAATGATATCCACTGCTCTCCCCTTGTCCGCAGATCCATTCACTTTACTATAGAAGGCAATCATAATAGTCACACATGATTTACCATCTCCTTTCATTGACTCTGGAAGTTTACAGTGATTACTGCTTAGATTAGATGTTTTTGTACTGCTAAAATAAGGTTAAACAAATCCTAAAATTGGTCTTTCGTAGTTCTAGAAATTTTATTCATGTTGTCCTTTGTAAACACAGGACTGTTTTCCTCACCGAGTGTTCAAACACCGTCTGTCAGCTTTTACAGCAAATGAAATAAAGAGGTTTCAATTGATAAAAGTGTGGCATTGTTCTCAAAAAAGAAGGGCTTCTGACAGACTGGATGGTAACTGCAGCATCAGGTATCCTGCCAATTCTAGGTTGGCTCCTCAATACAACTCAGCTTGGCAGAGCTAATGTAGACAGAAAAGCTGATTAGTTATGGTTAGATTTTTTTTCAAGTTTGCCAGTTTGTCTTCCATTAGAACAGTTGAGATAGCTCCCATTGCCTTTTCTGGAAACTAGGTTATGACATTAGAAAGATTTGTGTCATTTGGTTTAGAGGTACTTGAGAATAATGGCTTAAATTGGAAATTGATCTGTTCTGAAACAAGACAGAAAGCTTTACTCAGAAAAAGACTGTTCAAAATCTAGAAACTAATTTCCAAATCTGGAATAGAGAATTTATTGGCCCTTGTGAAATAGGACCTCTACAGTATGTTTGAGGAGAGTATAGGGACAGAAAATTAGTCAGTGCATTTTTCTGAAGAGTTGCTAAGAATGTTTCAAGCTTAGACCTAATTTCTAGCACTTAATAACAAAAAAAAAAACCTAGATTTTAAAACACATACTAAATAAAAATTATGTATTTCTCATTTCTAACAATGTTAGTTACATACAAAGATAAGCTGCAAACAGAACAATGTTGCCAGTCCAAATGCAATAGGTATTATGGTTCAGAAAATATTACATATTTTTAGTGCTCTCTAACCTCTTCCATCCTGTGAATCTCTGTTTCCACAGTCTTTTGGATAGTTCAGACTGGTAAAGAAACCTCTTCAGGCTATGTAACTTTTATATAGTTCGTTTTCTTCATATTCATCTATCTGTAAATTCTATCCCATTTGCCAGTTTGCAGGAGCTGTTTTCTTATTAAGACAAACATTTGCAAGGCCCACAATCATCTTCATAAGATCATTAGAACAGATATTGGGTTAAATAATTTGTGTATATACAGCTAAGCACCAAACAAGACTCAAAAGCTTATATTGTCTCTATACGTCAAAGATCACAGTTCACAGTTCCAAGGACTAAGCTGAAAACCCAAATTCTAGCTTTGTTGCTCAAACGAATGAATCACAGGGCTCAAAGCTTCCCTCACAAGGAAGTAATCTGTCTGTCTGGAGGAAAGTAAAGAGACTGACCTATGACCTAGTAATAAAATTCTATTCACATTTCTATCAGTGTCAGAAAATAACCATTGGGTCAATTTGTGAAGGAAAGGAGTAGATTTTCCATCCATCATACAACATTTCAAAATCAATATTGGTTTCTTTCTAAAAAGTGTACTGTATTCAACCATAAATTATTGGACTTCATGTAGATGTTATTGGATGAGTTCTTACGCCAGTGTCACATCACAGGTCAGACTAAATGACTGCAGTGTTCTCTTCTGGCCTTAGAATCTATGAAGTGATCAATGACCGTTACAGGACCGCAGCCATGGAAAAAAGTAAAGATTACTTATGATTGAAAGGAAAAGGAGACACCATGTGATCTGATAGGCCTATTCAGTCAATATCAGCCTATGGAGGCTTCCAATACCCATAAGGCAAAAAGTGACCATATCTACCTCCCCTGTGCTTTCCGCTTTTGGATTCAAATTCAGTATTTTATCATGTTCGCTCTCCTGCATAGAATTTAATGTTTAGTTAAGATGTCAGTTCATTTCATGGAAATAGACACAAGTACTCAAAGAGGACTGGCATTTTAATATATATAAACAAGGGATACTTTTCCTTTCTGTAGTTTGTGATCACTGCTCTATTTTACCATTTTTCTGATCTGTCCCTTTTGCTCTGAATATTGTTTCTTTTTTTTTCTCAAACCCCTGCATCCTTTAGATTAATGCATCATTAACAACTGCGCATTTATTTACAATTTAAGAAAAAGATGGCTGAAAAAATAGCAAAAAACATTTATGATTGAATGACAGAACTCAACACCTCTCTCAATGATGGGTTCAGTATGATCTCCTTTGCAGTCTACTCTATATCAACAGCTTCTTCAAGAAACAAAAGAAAGAATTTTGTATTATTTTTTTTGAGGTTGGAATTAAGCTGTTTCTGAGATTCATTATTCTTTGCTTTGCTAAATCATTTGCTTGTCTTGGGACACAGAGAAGTACTATGTTTTTTTGAAGGATAAAATTAAGAATTAGTGTCTTGTTCAGACAGAAAAAACTCTGGATAGACCACTGTCTGACCTTGTATATAATGTGATATCTTAATTAATTTAGCTGTAAATTAGCCTTCAGTATTTCCATGCAGTCTATCTAAAAGGTCACTAGAATACTAATAAATTCACCTTTATTCTTTGGCTATTCTCTGTGCAGTAGGCTGTGTAGTGAGAAGTGACTAAACTTTCTTTGAGATATTTACTCCAAAACAATTTTTCTCATCAGAACTATGTATTACACCTGGTTTAAGGAAGGTACATGTTTTAAAAACATGAATAAGTTCTGCATACTACTTGCGAGGAACCTGGAGTTTGTTTTCAGTATGAATATCAATTTCTCCTATTAAGTGCAGAGCACAGTGACATGAGACTAGTGGAAGATTTTTTTTTTTTTTTTAGTGTATATATAATTCCAGGATCCTGAGGGGAAAGGAAACGGGAGGATGACAGGAAGATCTCATATCTCTCTGTGACATCGCAATCTCATTCCAAAACTCTGTTTCAAAAATTCAGTACATGGGCTACCCCTCTGAGTTGACATCTTTTCATATTTTGTACTTCATAAAAAAATTTCTTGAGCAGCTGTATGAAAGGATTTTGTACTTGCATGAGAATTTCTTTAAATCACATTCTTATCATGATGTTCAGTTATAACAATCACACCAAAATCCTGTCAGTCTTAGAAGACCTGAGAATTCAGGCATGATTTATAGAAGTGCAGGTAAAATCCTACAGTCATATTCTGTGGCATTGTATCTGTGACGTGTCGATTAAACGATTCTTAATAATATGCTTTGCTATAGTATCAGATGACAGGTCTTCTTATAAGGATTACAAAGTATTGGATGAATCTATGCTGTTACTATCTACATAGAGTGACATGCTGTTAAACTGCCAAAGTGAGATGTAGCTCATCCGTCTGGTCTCACACCACGAGAATCCGTAGAAATCTGTGAAAAGTTGGACAGAACTGGTTTACCTTCATTTAAACTTATAACCTTTTCCTTTCTACAACATGAATTGCAAAAAAAGAAAAGAGGCGTGAAAAAGCTGTATAAAAATGTTGTCTTTGTCCTGGTAGATTATGAACCCATGTGGTTCAAATTCTGAAGGACTGAATTAAAAGAATAAAAACAAGTACATTATTTGACAAATTATCCAATATTTCCTGTAAGTTTTGTTCATAATCAAAACTTTATTTAGCATCTGTAGAATGATTTCGGAGAAAAAAAAATAGAATCAAAAAGATATATTCATAGTTGTTGTTATCAAGGACATCAAGGGAGAAATTTAAAACCTGAACCTTGTGAAACCTGATAAACATGTAAAAAAGGTCAACATATTTTCATCTTGGAAGAAAAAATTATCTAAGAGATCGTCACACATGACGTTACTTAGTAGAAAGGAAATACTTAGAAAGTTGTGCAATCAAAACACATGTATGGTCAATACTTTGAATACATTATGATACCCATTTTTATAAAGCAGCTTCAGATATGGTCATGCATCTGAAAGTTGTACCTGGAAGACTAATTAGAACACATTGTCTCACTATAAGCACAAGCAGTAACATCAGCTTAAACCATACTATAGTGCTTTCACTCCTGTGTGTTTCGTTACGAAGACACTGGTACTCAAAGGAGAAAACAACAGCTGCATCCTTATACGCTATGCAGCATTGCAGGGTGGCCATCTCTGTCACAGTGCTATTCCAACCAAGGCTAGGAAGGGCATGTCTAGAGCTCACTGCTGTCACTAGAGGTTCCCAGCTCCAACAAGCAAGTTCCAGAAAAGGAAGCATCAGAACGGCGGCATCAGTTTAGCCAAGTGCCTGAGCTCTTTCTGCTGCAAATCAGAAGAATAAAAACACCTAGGGATATTCTCTGCTATTGAAAGCATCATACCACTAAATAAAGGAGAGAGGAGAGGGTGATGACTTGCCACAGATTTCTCTACAGCAGCCATCGAAAACTAGGCTAAGGCCTTTCTCAGTACTGACCTTACTTTGGTCAAAATTACCACCACCATTCTTCTCCTCTCCTGCTTCATGTGCTTTGTTGCCAGTGCCTTTGTACTTGGGGATTCAGAAGAAACTGTGCTGAAGTGTCTTGAGCTGATCTTCTCATGCTCTTTTCTATTGAGGGGGAATATTTACATTTTGCTGAACTTCTAAAAATAATAACCCTGAAAATGAAGGGAAGTCTGGCAGTGCTAGTAAAACAAGCAAGTCACTAGCATCATCTTGCACTGCTCATCATTTTAGCATGTTCCCTGGCTTGATTTTCTCTGGTGTTAAGAAATGCCAAAACACAGTTTGGGGTCTGGCAAAACACACAAAATCAGTTCATCTGTCTATACTGATAAATCAGTCTGATTTCGGAAGAAATAGGTTTGTGCATAGCCATGTGGGCATAAGTCACACTCAGCCTCTGGCTTGATTTTTGTTCTGTACATGTGACCTTAGGTTCATTGCCATCAGCTATCTTTCTTGAATCGGATACTTGAGTTGGGTCTTCAATATCTGATCTTAATCCTCGCACCCTGCATTAAAGATCATATAGACAGGAGGAATCTGGTCATGCTCATGGTTTTGACCAGAAGTTTCATTCCAGATCACAGAGCACTTCCCTAAAAAACATTTCATCGAATGCTTCCATTAACCTGCTATATTAAAGTCAGAGGTCATTCCTCTGTAAATCCTTATTGCTCAGTTAACGTCTAAGTACAACATGCTTCTCTACCAACATTAGCAATACATGGCCTCCAAAACTAGAGTAGTGCATGCATTATCTTCTAGTGTCCCTTTTGTTCGGGTGACCCAGTATTCCATGTCTTCTCCAGCAGTTCTCATTCCTACCTTCTATCTCTTTTATCTACTAGTTCTCTCTTCTTGCCTGATAGGACTTCTTAGACTCTACTGCTCATGGCAAATCTTGTTAAAAGTAGTTTGGACATCACAAAAACTATGCTAGCTTGTTTCCAAATCAAGTTCTACCCTTTGTAGTGAAGTCACTTTACAGTTTAGATCTAGATCTAGAGCAGAGCCACAGTGGATCTACAAGATCTACAGTCTACATCTAGTTCCAGTCGAGATGCCTCAGAAATGAACTTAAACTCCCTGGGTTGCCAGCCAACATTGATCATGATGTTGGTTCTTAAGGAACACCTCCCCTTCTCCACTTCAGGAGATTCTCCTCATTCCTTCCCAAAATTTCCATCAGATTCAAAACACCTTGTGGTTGGTTCTGCTTGTACATGTTTTTCTCTATGGATCATCTCCACCAAGTAAATGGTGCTACCACCTTGGAGCAGTTCTTCCTTCATTCTCCAGATTCTGCCTCCTTCTGGCCAAGCTGAAGTCTTTGTCCCTTTGAAGTCTCTTTATAGATAGAAGTAGTGTATTTTGTAGTTCTGGTAAATAGATGAAGTTTTTCAGGAGTAGCATAGCACAGCGTAACATAGCATAGCATGCAGAGAAATGGAACCTTATGAACTTTCACCTGTTCATCAGCTTTAGTTCTGATACTTCCCAGTCCAAAGATCATGGAATTTATATTCACACAGGGCTCAAGGCTTAGGAAAATATCCAGAAATAGAGAACTATGGACACATGGTAGTATCTCACATTTAAACTCCAATCCCATCTTTATATTCAAATAACCCACTTATCAGTGCACATACCTTAGTTTCATGTGTGTGTCTTTTATCAGTACACACTATTACAGAGAATATATCTGAAGCATAAAAGAGATCAGTTCAGAAGTTTATGTTCTTAAACAAATATATTATTTTAAGACTGCTAGAATTTACCCTTCACTACTGAAGCAAATGCACTTTTCCCTCAGGCTCTCCTGGGAACATTTCTGTAGGCTGTGTCAGTTAGCAATTGGGTGAAAATGAGGAGAATTTGAGTTACATATCAGAACAGGCCAAAGATTTCAATGGGACTAGGATGAAATAATAAATAATGCATCAGTCATGGCAGTAATTTAATTCACATCATATTCATACAATTCCACAGCCTCAGAAGTATTGATCTCAAAGTTTTATGGAAACAGAGATTATATTATATTTATTTAGAGCTTAAATTACATTTATTTCTCAGGCAGCCAGTTTATTTGAGGTTTACTGCTAATATTTCAGGAGAAAGTTGTGATTGATCATTATATGTTTATATGGATTGTTTGAATAAAAACCTTATTTGTCAAAATATATGTTGTGAAATATGGTGTAAATTAATCTAGATTAGTTATACTAGTAACTGTTGGTTCAGGACTGGAAGAGCACTTCAAGAAAAGCAAAAAGAACAGCCCTGAATATAAAACACGCAGCACACACAGTGAGATTTAATTTTAAAGGGTGAGTGGTTTCTTTCTCTGTTGGTTACCCTTCGGCATGTCCAACTAATACACTTCCCTCTCTGCCCACCCCTTTCGCTGTTCAAGACTTCTTCCCGTAATGCAGAACGAAAATAGCAAGGCTTTTTGCTTAGTTAAGTGAGTCTATTTGACAACAAGTCTAAAATAATTTCTGATGATACACATTATAAAGGAATCTTATTTCTGTCAGGATAGAAACATATATTTTGTACTGTAAGCAAAACAGAATCAGTTTCTGAAATTTCATCCAAGAAATAGAATTTAGTAGGCACTTGTCTTACTGGATCTTAGGCACTTAGCTTATTTGGATTATAACTTAAAGGAATTCAGTTACAATCCAAAATAAAACTCTGTCTAAACTGGGGAGGTCTGATTCTCTGTCTTCTCTCCTCCCTCACCTTCATCAGTGAAGGTGTTTAACAATGCATAGTAATTCCAGAACATAGACCATCACAGTTTTAGGTTTTTACACCAACTTATCAGAGTTGTGAGTGGTTGCAAGAGATGTAATATAGTGAGAACAACCCTGAGATGACCATGCTTGTATCATATCTTGTGTCATTTAATAAAAAGGGAATAAAAACCAAACCTGTCATAATTATTACCATTACTACTTCAAATGTTATGGAAAGTCCTGAGGCTTCATGTTTTGAGGCTTAAACTAGTCTCTAGTTGTGAGATATGGAGAAAAGACCTAACTAAGGAAAGCACTTATTTAGAAAAAACAATAGGAGTTTCTAAATCTTTCTCGAAATACTACCTCATTGGTCACAAAAAGAGGCAATGGATTGCAGTAGAAAGCCTCGGAATCTGCTACAGAAAAGTAATTCCTGTTTCTTCTGAAAGTGCTTTAGAGTTGTAAGTGTCATTTTTGCAGGCCAGATATCCCGGATAAGTAAAAAATATAGATGTGAATCAAATAAAGAGCATAGATGTGAATTGAAGATGAAGGATTAGCCCCTTGTTTAATGAACACTGAGTTAACTGAAGCCACACAAAAAAAAATCAGCCTCGAGTTCAAATGNAGCATCAGATCAATGGCACAGCAACAAAATAGAGAAGTTCAAAGGTGAAAAAGGAAGTGTGTCTTTTCCAGTAGGAATTGCAAAAGCAATATAGATAGGTATTACCCACATGCAAATCAGCTAAAGCACTGACACTATTTTTGTAAAATTCAGTCTGTGTTGAACCTCTTTCTGGTTATTCCTTTGCTTGTTTATGCTAAACTCATTAGCTAGGCACTTGAGAAAATTTGCACTCAATAATTAAGTACTCAGTAAATTGCTCAGTCCCTGTGACGTGTTATGGCCCAGAACAGAGTTAGAGAGGAAATAGGATTTTGGAGCTTTTGAACAAATGAAAATGTGTTCTTGAATTCTTTAACAATGTTGTTTCAACTAATAGAACTTACTTGCTGGAACCAAAGTTTTTAGGCAGGTGCACAAGTTAGACTTACCCATTATGCCTCTGTACTCACAACTGGGAAGGGCTCAGACAGGGACCAGGCGTTGGCACTGCACAGGGAATTCACTAAGCAGGCGAATAACCCCATCCCTGTTAGCAGCAAAGCAAAAGTGATTGCAGAATCCAGATGGGTATGAAGATACTTGCTTGTGTTCACAAGTTCAGGCTCTTGACCTGAATGAACACAGGACTGTGTCTCTTTGCTCTTTATTTATTCAGGAATTAGCACAGCCTTAGGTAAAGTCCCTTCTTTGGGTACTTTTTAGGTTATCGTTCTCTGGTAAATTAACATAGAAAATGAAACTAAATTATTTGAAATTACAGTTGTAAAGATTCCATAGGCTGAACCTACTCCTACGTGTCAAAATGACTGCATGACAAGGTTTGTGTATTCTTGTAATGCTTTGCATTTGAATAACACTGCCCAAATCAAACATTATCTCAGGCACTGTTTTCTCTCTATCCTATAGGCAGTCACTTGTGCATGTTCTTGGAGGACTGTATTTTATTCTGTGCTCAGTAAACCATTTCTGTGGAAAACCACAATGATCACCCTGTAAATGAAACACGGCTCCAAGTCACCATATAGAGCTGTAACACAGTATCTGTATAGCAGCACATTTTAACTACAGAGTAATGTATTTAGAAAAAAATTACAACTGTATCTTCTCCAGGAGCTATTTTCCTTGATACAACTTTCTTCCCAAAACCTGAAAATTAAACCATGTTGTGTCTTTGCACTGCTTATTTCTGTTTCTGTTTTTGTCATACAGATTACAAATCTACCAACATTTGTCACTCTCTGTGTTTATTGTTACTCCTTCAGTTCTAATTCCTCTTTGCCATTCCCAAGTTTTGTACTCTTTTTCACTGCCATTAGGACTATACTTACGTGATACGTACGTCTACATTCTGCCCATTTTAATACCCAACTCTTCAGATGCAGAATTTAGTGGTAATTCTGTCTGCACAATCTGCAGGTACCTCAACTTCTTCAGTATGGTTACCTCAACCTCAACTTCTTGTTCTCATTTCTCCCATGACCCTTTCTTTTCTCTATGCTCTGCCTATACATAGTTCTACAAATAGCTACAGATCTTTTACCTTTTCCTTTAAATCCCTTCTGAATAGCCTGTTCTTCTGTGATGCCTACAAGAATCTCATCAGTCATTTATCTACTTAAATATTTTATCCATTTATCTAGCTAGCATAATAAATAATCCTGACAGATCTATCCTGCCAAACATTAGCCAAGTTGTGACAAAGGTCTGATCCTGATGTGAAGGGAACTCCTCTACTTTTATTGTTCTGTCCTTCTGCCCTCATTCCTTATTCTCATATTCGTTGTTACATGCAGAATAATTTGGCATATTTCTTTTGGTAAGAATCCTTGTGTTTCAGCACAAATATGTGTTTGTTATTGAGCATCATTAAATTACATTAAATTAATTGTTTTTTTGCAACAGGAAACACAAATGTATGTTAATGTGCAAAGACAAAAAAGTGCATTTTTCCCTATATTTGTATTACTTTAATTATAAATATGGTTCTAAGTATATATTTTTAAATACTTTCCATGAAATAGTTTAATAGTATTTTGAAGACATAATCAGTACTTGGAAAAAGTAGTATCTACTGTTTTCTGTCTAAGGAATAGACAGCAAAGAAACACAAAACAATTACACTCAGGCTTTGAGCTGCACAAAAGAGTTACAAAATACTATATGAATGGATTACAGGTCAGATAGTGATTTTTCTGCAAAAGAGAAACATTTTCTGCTAATAGTGTAATAAATGTGCACAATGACAATCACTAAAATACAAGCATCAGAACAAAAGGAAGATCACGTAGAAGTGTGATCGACATAAATTGTAAAAAATGTTGTTCAATATAAAATGTATTTAGAATTATGTAGTATTAACCTAAAAACTTAAAAGAAAAGGAACTAAGAAAAATAAATTACATAATTACAAGATCAACTGTGCAGGACTGGAGATATAAGAGCATTTTGTCTGGGAAATGGCACGTGATCTTACATATGAAGACACCTAGCATGACGTTTCAGAGAACACAGTGAGGATGTTAGTGTCTAGCTCCAAGAACCCAATTCAAAATGTAACAGCTCTTTTGAAGCTTTTAACTATCTACTGCTTCATCTCATGGAATTCTTTCCCTTGTGGGATCACAAAATCCTGATTAAAATGTCTGTGCCTACACATCCTCCAAAATGTGGCAGGAATACAGTTTTACGAGGTATTTTTCCTTTTAGTAAAGTGTGTGGTGAGTCACACAACAAACATGTCTTTTCTTCCTCTTTGCCTGCTTTTTGTTAGCGTGGACTGCCAGTGGGATGCCTCTTGCAGAACCTCTCCTAGTCAGCAGGACAGGACCTGTCCCTTCCTCATCTGCATTGCCAAAACTCTGTGTTATCCTTAGTGATGATGAGGGAAGAAATACATGGAAAGAAAGGGAATCCGAGGTATTTTGAACTGTCACATAAGGAGTAGCTCTTGACAGAATATCAAAACCCCATGCAGAAGCACTGAAAGCAAAGAAGCTGTTGAGAGTCTGGGATAATTTGTGTATGATGGCACACACTGATGTCTCATCTTCCTCCTCTATAAACATGTTCATAGAATATTGATGAATGAAAAAAGATGGTCATTAGGGATTTCAAAAACAAGAGCCAAACAGCATGTTTGATTAAGGTCTACTGTGCAGGGCAGTTGTTTGCAAATGTCTCTGTGGAATTATGTTGTGTTTCTCCTTTCTAAGCTGTAACTTCCTCATTATTCTGAGCATTTCATGCTTAAAAAGCTTTCTGTTCATGGTGTGTTATCCCACAACCGCTCTTTTCATTCAATTTTAAGACCAAATTGTATTGCTGTTGTGAAATTTCAGTACCATGTGGCCTACACAATGTACCTGTAAAAGGCAGTTCTTTCAGGTATGTGCTTGCCAATTGATTCTAATTTTGTTGAAGCATGATCCCGAATGACCCAGGGAAGTCTGGCTAATATAACTCATCAGACCTAGGGGTTTACGTTATACCTGTGGCAGTAGGGTATGACCATGTATTCTGTTAAACTGGCAAAAATGAGGATTCGAATCTTTGTGCCTTAGCATCAAACTTGGAAGAAGACACTCCATGTTTTCAGATCACAGCAGGTCACTATATTAAAAATCATTGGCTTGAGACAGAAATCATGCATGGTGGCTTATGCAAACCAATACAACCCGTTTTCCTCTATCTCGGTTTATTTCAAAATTTTCATCAGAAATCATGCAGTATTTCTGTAATACTTGTGTATGATGCATAGGTATTTCATGTCCTCATAAAAAGTATCTCTCTGTTTTCATCCCCCAGTAAAAATCAGTTCTTTCTGTCCTGAATAAATCTTAGTAAATGTTTATATTTTGCAGTTAGAATATCCTCATTACTTGTGATGATGACTCATGTTATGCTTAATTGCTTGAGGGATTTTTTTTTTAAATCCTAAGGTACATAGTTTGGAAACTATCCAAAGTTAGAAAAATAGATGTCACCATCTTTAAAGTGATATGAAATGAATTTCAGTTTAAGAAAAGCAATACTTTCTGTCCTTTTACAATGCAGGTGATTTCACATAGTAACCTATTCATCAGAAGACTGAAATGTCAAATCTCTTCTGATAAAAAGTATATACCCTTGTATGTGAACATAATTTCAGGAGCATGTTTCTAACATGACTTCTGAACATAGCTGTATTAAATAATATGATATCTGGCTTTTGTGTATAACTTGCACATAATTACAGTCTTGTTCTTAGAATGGAAGTTAAGCAGTGCTCTGGCTTGTTTACTTTTATGTTTTCATATTCCAAGGGGATGAATTCCATAATTAGAAATTTTGAACATCTTCCACAGACAATTTAATTTGCATGTTATTCATTATTTTAGGATAGTCACAATAGTCTCTTAATTATTCAGCCTGTGGTGAAAGCATGCAGTTGATGACTGAAACGCAGTGTCTAAAAAAGGATGCATTCTGATATCAAAATATACAGAAAGGAATATCATAGATTTCCTAGCTCTGAAATCAGAAATACAAAGAAAGGAAATACAGTAGCAATGATAGTGCATATATATATATATGCACCTGTATGCTGTAACTTTTTTGTTATGACATTGCCTTCCTCCTATTTGTCTTGAACAAGGCCATCACAGCAGCCACAGTCTGCTGATGTTTCTTTACACACAGCTGTTCCATCTATCAGTTTTAGCCTCCTGATATCTAAGGGACAGTGAGGACTGTCTCTGTATCCTCTTCTCAGCTCAGCTGCCCTCCCATACTGATTTTTTCTGTATTCTTCTTTTGAAAAAGTTGCATGCTTCTCCTGCTCCATGCTATTATATCTCATGAGATATTACAGATTCTGGGACATCCACTCCTGAGAGTAACAAATGTCAAGTCACGGATTGGAATAAAAAGGAGATAAATCTGTACCAAAGAAGGGAAAGGAAGCAGGGAGGCAAAGAAGAAGCAGAAAAGAAATATGCGGTTCATATATAGAGATAACTTGTATAACTTCCAAAAGGTAAAAGGAGGAAAAGAGAAAACACACATCATAAAGAAAGCATTTGAAAGGTAAAAGGAAACTGAACACACAAAAAGATAATGTTAAAACATACTTATTATTGGTACAGGGATTCTTAATCCAGCAGGGCAAACATAAATGTAAATCTGTGTCCACTCTTATACCGAGTAAATCCAGTTCATAACGAATTTTCTTTTCTTGTACCTCTGCTATAATACTATATGTTAACACAGATCATGTGTACAGACTTTAATTACAGATTTTCCAGGTGTATTGTGAGTGCCTTTCATTTCAAATATAATATCTTCCTCAGCAGAGAAGACAACCAGGAAAAAAAAAATCAACAGATTTTTGTTGGCAAAGTCTAGATATAAAATTGGCAACCTTGACAAACATAATTACAGGATAAAATTGATGTCCTTCTATTTAAAATAATTTTGTGGATGGCAAATCAAGCAAAAAAGTTAAATTTTCTAGTTTCTGAAGTATGTACAATTTCTTCCCCACTGCATCTTTACTTAAACTAGAAAAGACTACCTTGCATGCTGCATTGTTACGCTTAATGGATTAAATAAATTCAAAATGAAACACAGGGAAAGTGTTGCTGTACTGTCAGTCACTTGAGCATGCTTAACTTGCTTTTTAAAATGGCTTGGTAGCATAACAAGAATTCTGTATCGCTTGATTAAATAATACATAGAATTAATGGGCTGAATCTTGTTCTAAGGTGCAATCCATTAAAAAGTGTATTTAAAGTCTGCTAAGAATTTCTTGTTTTCTTTTTTAGAGATTTTATAAATCATACAGGTAAACCAGAAAAGAGCAATATCCATTCCATGTGCAGCTTTTTTTCCCTTGAATATACACTGAACAATTATATTTTAGTTGCTACTGTTACGAGATATCATTGAGCGTACTCCTCTGTCCATATGAAAAAGTGTGGAAAAGCAAGTACTTAAGTCAGTGAAACTGTGAGCCAAAATTAGCCTACTTTTTTTTTTTTTTTTTTAAATAAGGTTGAACTAAAGTCCTGTTGAAATTATTTAAGAAGCCTGTGACACATTTCAGCAGACCACATCTAGTGGTCTAGTAAAATCGTTGGCTGCAGTCGTCTCTGATTTCAGTTCAATGTAGTACTCTCATTTAAATCCTTCAGTAGATTCCAACTTCCTGTACCAGGCAAGGTGACCCAACTGAACTGGCAATTTCACCTGAATGACGACTGCAGGAGTCAGCCTACAGACTATTTTCTGATTTTAGCATAAATATTGTCACCTAATTCTTCCTATGTTTTATATACTTCCACGATTTTTATTGAGTAAGAACCCTAAGGTAATTCAGGTAGGAATGGACCTCACAACATTTCTAGTCCAATCTCTTTCTCAAAGCAGTCTCAGATCTGAGGTCAGATGAGGTCGCTCAGGGTTGTGTCCAGCTGGGTCTTGAAAACCTGCAATGACAGAGCCTGCACAACCTCTCTGAGCGGCCTGCTCCATTGCTTGGCTGTCTTCAGGATGAAGAAGTTTCTCTTTATGTTGTTTGAACCTCTCTTTCCAGTTTATGCTCATTGTCTCTTCTTGTCTCACCTCGTACCACTAGAGAGGATCATTGATTAGTCTTCTCAATGAGCTCCTCGTAGGTCTGGGGTGCTGCTAAGTGCCCCCAAAGCCACCTCTTCTCCAGGTTTAAAAAGCACCAGTCCCTCAGCTTTTCCTCACAGAACAAGTGCTCCAGCGCCCTGAGCATCTTGGTGGTCCTTCACTGAACTGTCTCTAGTTTATCACTCAGTCTTGTACTGGGGGACCCAAAACCTAGCAGCAGAATCTAGGTGTCACCTGAGCGCTGAACAGTGGGGATAATCACTTCCCTTGATCTAACAGCTGTTCTGCCATGCAGCCTCAGATCCTACTGGCCTTCTTTCCTGCCAGGGCACACTGATGGCTCACATTCAACTTGCTGTCTGCCAAGATCATAGAATCATAGAATGCTTAGAGTTGGAAGGCACATTTAGAGCTCATCTAGCCCAGCCCCCTTGCAATAAGCATGGACATCAACCACTAGATCAGGTTGCTCAGAGCCCCATCCAACCTGACCTTGAAAGTTTCTAGGGATGGGGCCTCCACTACTTCTCTGGGCAACCTGTTCCAGTGTTTCATCACCCTCATTGTAAAAAAATTCTTCCTTATATCCAGTCTAAATCTACCCTCCCTTAGTTTAAAGCCATTACTCCTTGTCCTGTCACAACAGGCCTTGCTAAAAAGATTGTTCGCCTCTTTCCTATAGGCCCTGTCTAAGTACTGAAAGGCTGCTGTAAGGTCTTCCCGGAGCCTTCTCTTCTCCAGGCTGAACAACCCCCGTTGTCTCAGCCTGTCCTCATAATAGAGGTGTTCCATCCCTGTAATCATTTTTGTGGCCCTCCTCTGGACCTGCTCCAACAGGTCTGTGTCTTTCCTGTGCTGAGAGCTCCAGAGCTGAACACAGGACTCCAGGTGAGGTCTCACCAGAGCAGAGTAGAGATTCCCGGGTCCTTTTCAGCAGACCTGTTCCCCAACCAGACAGTCCCCAGTCTATATCATTATAGGGGTCTTCTTCTCAGGTGCAGGACTTGACATTTTTTGAATTTTGAAACCTTCCTGCTGGCCCATTCCTCCAGCCTGTTGAAGTCCCTCTGGACCAAGCTCTTTTCAGTGGTGCCCAGTGACAGGACAAGGGGCAATGGGCACAAACTGAGGCACAGGAAGTTCCGTCTGAACATGAGGAAGAACTTCTTCCCTCTGAGGGTGACGGAGCACTGGGACAGGCTGCCCA
>Ga0065711_1027569_pt1 | contig 47983 bp, 38 predicted proteins | sample Hoacrofraction12_FD_59098 | JGI IMG/M metagenome (GOLD analysis project Ga0065711, IMG submission 59098) | Hoatzin crop microbial communities from Cojedes, Venezuela - Epithelial fraction 12 v2 (version 2) | ecosystem: Host-associated > Birds > Digestive system > Esophagus > Crop | place... | reverse complement strand
AAAAAAAAAAAAAAAAGAAAAAAAAAAAGAATTATTTCTAGACAAGAATAAATGCATTTACATTGACCAGAATGTTCCGAAAGGCCTAAAGGCCTTAGGTGAACAATTTCATCCTGCCTTTAAATTGCTGCCTTGCATTCCACAGTGAAATTAAAACTGATTCTCATCCCAAACCCTAGATAACTCTGACACAACTCAAGAGTCAAAATTAATAGCAGGTAGCCCCTCCACACTTGTCACACAACCTGAGAACTGTACACCTGCAAAATACAGAACATTCCTTTCTGCCACACAGTGCTAACTCCCATCTCCTTTCACAGCCAACAAAAATACGTTTGCCTTGCCACAGGTTTCAACGAGGTCAATTGACTAGGCATATTTTAGACCTGGATAAGGAGCTGAAAGGTCTCTCCTTGTCTTTCTCCCCTCTCCCCTTTTTAAGCGAAGGTCAGTCTAACAAATATAACTGCTACAAGCTTTCTTCTTTTCCAGTATCACTTCCAGTGTTAAATCATTTGATAATCTCGTATGTTTTGTCTGCACGTTGTTCACTTACACCATAACTTTAATTGAAATTAGTCTGTGACTGAGAACTGAAGGGCTTATCTGAGGGGAAAAAAAAAGAAACAAACCAAAAACCCAAAAAAGAGAATTTGAGTTCAGATGTTCAGGATATGTCAGAGAACACACTTGCCTGCTAAGTACTGTTCCATGGTAAGCAGGCTGAAGTTTCTCTTCAAAGCTAGGTATCCCCAAAGAAAAATTCTGGCTAAACAGGGAAAAAACTAAGGACACAGAACACCACAAAGGATGTATATATTCTGCCTGATTTCTTTAAATTGAAAAAGACGTAAGTGCATTTATAAGAATTGCTTTAGCTTTTGTATTTATCAGCTTCCTCAATCTTACCTCCATTACAGTCCTGACAGAATAACTAATTTCAGTCAATCAATCATTTACAAAACCTTACAGGTGACCTCAAAATAACACATAATCCACCAAGAACCAGTCACAACAACAATCTTTAAATTCTCTTGGAAAGGAAAATTAAGTCAGCTATGCATGGCTTGGGGCAACCTAAGCTGTAAATCTCTCTTTTCTGATCTCTTCATATAGATGAAAGAGTAGTGCCACTCTGGATTATATAGAACAATTATGTGTTCTAAAAACTCAGGGAATCAGGTTTCAGACAGCTTTAATCATTATGAATTAACTGCATCTTTTGCCACCCTGTAATAGTCCTAACCAATGTCTATGAATACTCAAGAATCACTTTAAAAAGCCAGTCCTTTACATTTAGGTTTCTGGATACTCAAAGGCCTGCTCATATTTGTTTAACAAATCCAAGAAGAGGTCACTTCCCTGACTGAGAAAACACCCACCTTCTCCCTCTATGCATACCTTCTAAAAGGTGGATCAGACTCTGAACACCTGAGTGGGCTGCTACGAGTGTGAGCACATGGAAGGAACAGTGGATGCGGATTTCATGGTTTGCTCTGGCCACCACTCAGGAAATACAGGCATTTAAATTACCTTTTTCTTTTTTCAGGATATAAACTCGTTGTACTGTCCCTAAAACCAGGAGCCATTCTCTGAAGCGGTACTGTCTTTGCTGTTCTGAAGATTGACAGTATGCTTTTTCTAGCTTGCTTACAACAGCCTTTCCTTTGAAATTTCCCACCAGTGCATCGCTCCCAACAACTGTGCACTACTAAAAAACAACCAGATACCATCAGCTGCCAGAATATTAACATGACGGGGTCAGTCTGAGAAACTGTAGATGACACAGTGGTAAAAATGCTGATGCCTTTTCTACACAACTCTCATCATTGCTGCCCATAGCAGCGCTTCACCAAGGAGAAATTTTATGAAAACCTTGGTGTAGATAGCCACTCAGGGTTGCAACAAGATATATATAAAGTCATAACAGTCCAGAAAATGTGAACCTCCTTGAAATACAAAAGGCTCAGCAGTGTAAATCCAGGAAGATAAACTGACTACAGCCTGTAATTCAACCAAGCAATGCAGTTGTTAGCTAGACAAAAACCTTAGCAAAATTTACTTTTGTTTTTAATTACTCAAACAAAGCACCTTGTGCCCAAGGGCACCACGCTTTGATTTAGGAACACTAAATTCCTGTCCTCGTATTCCCTAGCAGGCAAAAACTACTCGGCAGCAAAGCTTTCACAGCAAACCTAAAACCAAGGGAACCGCTCTCAAATCGACAGCAGCAGAGGAAACGAATCCAGCAAAAAAGATGAACCCCACCTCTTCAAGGCTGCTATTCTATCAAGAGGCAACTAACTGAGTTGTTGTAAACTCAAGGATAAGTAATCGGGAAGAATACACTACAAGCAGAGCAACAAATGTGGAGGTAATAACTTCTTAGACCAAGTGATATAGTTATGAAAACTGGACAAGCCTTTTGACATGCGTATCATTCTTCACATCCGAAGCAGAATCAGGAACGTTTGATCTAAATAATCTGGAGAAAAACTGCTAGGCATTTAGCCAGATCATGCCAATCAAGGAGATAATCTGAGTGAAAAACCAGTGAGTACCTGTGGCGCAGAGAGAAGTGTGAACAAGGAGAAGGTGCCTGGCTCACACAGGCCTAAATCCATGGTTTGTCCTTCCCCATCTGTCTGCTGCTCTAGGCAAAGAACAACTTTGTCTACAGCTCAAGCAAGCCCGGTGAGACAGCTGAACTCAAAACTGAGAAAAGATGCTTCATACCTTCGTTATAAACATAGTGGAACTCTGGCAGAATGAGCACATGGACAGCAAGTATTTCAGGATTCGGTTCTGCACTCCCAGAGAGATTGTGCCATGACAAATGAATGTTATGGCTCTGACTGTACAACTTTTTGACTTTAAACTGGCTTTTCGACCTGTCACTGGATTCATGCAAACACTAAATAAAGTTTCACAAAAAGTTAATTGCTTGAAGCCATCTGTTCTGAAACAAAAGGGTTGATTATGGCAGCTCCAAGGAAGGTTTGTGAGTGTATACGGAGTGGGGAAAGGCAGCATATCCATGTTACCTGTAAAGCAAGGGTTGTTTTTTTTCATAAGCACCCGAGAAGCTCTTTCTCTCCCAGCAAAAGCATATCTGTGGGGAAGGATGTTATTTTCCAAAGTCTCCAAGGAGTTCTGGCTTGGAGCACAAGGAAGCACGATGTCCATTACCATCAGCACCGTTTTAAACCACCAGTGAAAAATTAAGCCAAAGCCAGAAATTCAGTAAGCTTTATCAACACACACACACAAAATATTAAACGTCCTCCCCAGTTAATAGGCTGTACAAGCATGTTTCAGAAACCGCATGTGGAGGCTACCCAGAAAGTTACTTTCGAAGCATCGAGTCTTTGTTATGTCCCAGACAGTGAAAAACAACCGAGTACCAGACTGATAAGCTCCATGATCACAGAACCACAGAATGTTTGGGGTTGGAAGGGACCTCTGTGGGTCACCCATTCCAACCCCCCTGCCGAAGCAGGGTCACCCACAGCAGGCTGCACAGCACCACGTCCAGGCGGGTCTTGAATATCTCCAGAGAAGGAGACTCCACAACCTCCCTGGGCAGCCTGTTCCAGGGCTCTGTCACCCTCAGAGGGAAGAATTTCTTCCTCATGTTCAGATGGAACTTCCTCTGCTTCAGTTTGTGCCCATTGCCCCTTGTCCTGTCGCTGGACACCACTGATCTTCAACTCCTCCTCTGGCAGAGAAGGAAAAGACAGACAGACAGTTTGATCAATCTGAACGTAAGACAGCCTTGAATGTAAGGCAATTGTCATTTATTAAGAACAAAAAAAAAAAAAAATTGAGAAAGCACGTATGCTAAGGCTGATCCACATCACACACACACACTTGTCCCATGCAGATTTGCTACAGAACTGAACTGCTCACAGTTGTGAGCGCTTGGCAGCACAGCCAGAGCTCCTTCCTTGACGTGGGATGATCTTTTCTCAGGCCAGTCCCTCAGAAGCTGTGAAAAGATGCAGCCCAAACCTTCACAGAGCTATGCCAGAAACCCAGCCCTATACTCTACGGAGATCTTGAAGATTTTTATTGTGTTTCCTAGTTCTGGTTTTGCTTTTTCTCTTTTTTTTCGATCTGAAAGTGATCAGCACAGCCCTTTTCCAGGACACTTTTCAAACACGCTTTAACTTTTTATCACGGCAACTAAACCTAGAAAGGATGTAGTAAACTGCATGTAAAAGTCGAGAAATCTTTCATACCTTGTTGGTGCAGAAAAGTAACTTTCAGACCCACCAAGAGTTCTGCATTCGAGTAAAATAAAATGCCTGGTGTTTACTTGACAGAAACAGGTGATTCTTTTTAAACTAGACAGGTTGCAATAAAACATTTGAGCTCCCAATTGCTGACTGCTTACTTCTACATTCCAACCACAAAATGTTGGTACCCTGATAGTCATTAACCACTTCTAATGCCTCAATGAATCAACCACGCTGCGACAAAAAGCGAAAACTACCACTTTATTTCCCTATAAATGGAAACTGCAATACCCAAGACAGAAATAAACTAAGCAGTGCTACTGGGCTGCACTTCTGAAAATGAAGTACTTCGGAGATGACTAAAAATTCCTGGCGCCTGTATTTTATCTAGGTTATCGCACTTCTCTTTCCACGTTACTAAACAGGGGTTTTGCAGTTTTGGCATTTGTCAGTGGGGTTTTCCAATATAGCTAGATCTTTTTCAAAGAAAAATTCTTGGTTTGAATTAGTCCAGGAAGCGATTAACCTTCACTCTTTCAGAGTGATATTTCAGTTAAAAAATATGAAAAATATATACAGTGAAGGCCCTGCTAATAGCAGCACAAGGGATACAACGCTCTCAAGACCAGAAAAAAAGCAATACAAGGACTGAGCTGTCTGGGCACCTAAAGCAGCATCCCTGCCCCAGACCCGGACTGAGTTATGTGGGAGTGAAGATCTGATGACACCTTTCCCGTGGCTGAAGACAACTACTGCCAGAAGCCTGTCCTGCCCATCTGACTCACAATATAAACAGCCTCAGTGTGGTGGACAATATTCCACACCTCAGGCTACAGATGATTTTTGACTTATAAAATTTCTCCTGGATATGGCAGATGAGACGGTAGTAGTTCACAGTAACATAAAAGAGACCTGTTTAATAAATATCACGTTATCTGCAGGTATTTTTAACAAGATGCACGTTGTGTTTGTAAAAGCCACACAGAGTATAAGATTAAACAATGTATTTTGTTGACAATAAATTTAATTTTAATAAATCATACTACTTAAGAGCCATTGGTATTATTGGATTGTACATATTTTAGTGTTCCTGGCAATGAGGAAGTAATAAACTTTTTTATTCTTTAAGTGTGAAGGAGGAGACTAAGCATGATAAATGCTCAGAACTTTAATTCAAAACAAAATTGACTTTTATAAGACTTGAGAATACAGATATTGTTCACTGAAGTAGGTATAGATGAGATATGTACAGGAGCAACCCCTTACAAATGCAGAAAGGAAGCAGCAGCAACTTGGTGTGTTTGTAGACCCCTATTCCCTTTCTCTGTGCCCAAACTTTCATTAATGTGAATATAAATTTAATATTCTAAATGCAAAATTCAGCAGATACAAGAACCAAGGGTATCATACCTTGTCCACAGTGCACAGTTAGGATCCAACTTGCCCTCAAGTTAGACTTACTCCTGAGCAGCAAATTTTATTGTTACACTTTAATGCATGAACGTTGTTAGGCACAGAATATGCAGTGTACAAACATACATCAATACAGTATACCATGGTTCTACTGTACAATAATATAGATCCAGACAAGTCTGGCCTTATCATGATTGATTATTGTTTAAAAAAAAAAATCTCCCTCTAAGCACAACTAATTGTGATTGCACTGCAAAGGCAAGAGGTGACTGTCTCCAAAGTTAAAGAGTTTTGTAGGCTGCAACTATAAAAACATATCATCTCCATGAGAACATATATTGGTCCTTGAAACTGTACTAGGACCTTTACCCTGTGGTTGTCTGAAATAAAAAAAACAAACGAACAGCTGAAACTTTGTATGTTTGAATAACTGTTCAATTGGGGTTTTTTATGGATTCCCTTGAATTTAACATTTTATCTGCTGCTTTATAGATATTAACACAGTCTTGTGATATCTGTATTATATTGCTCACATTTTGGAGAATTAACCCATAGAAGAGAGGGCTGACATCAACAGGTCCACAGGTTTAGAGCGTTTCAGTCCTCAGCCTAGTGTGAAATAAGACACTACTGGATTTTTAAAGGTACTGAGTATCCGTAATTCCACGTAGTTCATGAAAGATGCAGATGCACAAAGCAAGAAAAATAACCCTATGTACCTCACAGCCAGTTAGACAAAAAATAACTCGCCAAAATTAGCAGACACTTTAAAACACAGGCCTCAGTGATTTGACTCTAATTAAATGGAAGTTGAAGTCAGAGCCAGGATTAGAAGCCACAGGGGATCCTTTGATCTCTGTTCCTCAGACTAGGCTGCTTTTTGCTCTACCGCACTTTCCCTTCACTTCAGCAACTCTTACGCTGCTGCTTTAGCCGAAGAGCCAAATCAGCTACAGGCATGCGGTTGGGAAGGAATTTTTGGCATCCCTACAAACATCCACAAATGGCCTTATCTGCACCAGATGAAGACTGATATTTCCAAAGGCGCAAGTCCTCCTAAAGCTTTGGTCCGCTGGACCCTCACAGTCCCTGATTTTCTGAGTATTTTATACAGGTCAAGCAAACTTTAAATTGTTTACAATTACACAGTGGCACATCCAAAATATATGCAATATGGCATTGCAGAAGACAAGAAATAAAACCTTAAAAAACAGACAATATACAGTTACTACAAACCTAACGCTCTATTTAAATATACTTGGAGGGCATTTCATACTCTGCCTTTATAAATAACCATTTCTCCTCCTTCCACAAAGCCCTCTTCCAAAATCAGTATAGCCATTATGCTCCTGAGAAACAGCACGAGGAATGTCTAGCTTGTGAACTTTAGCTATGCATTCTGATAAATTCGAAGGAACGAGTGCAAATGTAGTCTTTAATGACCTCACAGCAAAAAGGATTCATATTTTGTCTTCATATGTATGCAAAAATAGAAAACTTTAAGAAGAATTTGTCAAAAAAACATAAATGGGTTGTCAGGAAACCGTAACATAGTGATACATTAAAATTTAGCAGAAAGTTTACACTTACTATAAAGGCCTCAATCCAGTGATTGGCACATGTTGTGTCACCTCCACTACAAGAAATTGAAAATGGAGCTTCACGGAGCAGGTGAGGCTCCATGCGAGTGCTACGGCAGCATGGAATTGGTACAGATGTCCCCAGGTCATCTGCTTTCCAAAGGAAGTGCAACTGTAAAAGAGGGCTGAAGAAGCGGCTTTCAGGTACCTGAGCTCTTGCCATACCTGAAAGCAAATGTAATTTAAAACTTCATTTAGCAGCTCTAAATTACACAGCAGCATCTTATTGTGTTACAATAGGCTCAGAATTACTCACTGTGTCTCTCCACCGCTGTCAAAGATCATGAACGCCATTTTTAAAAGTCATCTTCTTTAAAATATGACCACTATTCTCCATCTACTAATATAAGTGAACCTTAGTACATAATAATCATCTAATTGAATTACTTTCAGAGCACATTTTGTTTTCCACATAGAGTTATTTTTGAAGCTGCGGAACAACATATACAAAGACTGAACAACGTGTGTATGAAGCTGTAAGCTATTCGCTTTGGAATGGATCTGTACAGGTTATTTAGAGATCTCAGCGAACGACTCACTGATTTTCATACCATTACTACATGATATGGACAATTCAAGAAGATATTTTCTCAGAGGACAGAGATCTAACAATGAATTAGTGCTCTTCATTTTCTATATTATGGAAATCTCATTTTAGAGCAAGTACTGTAACTTACTAGGGCATACAAGAGTGACTAAGAGCAGAAATAATTTACAAGATTTTTCTGCTACTTATTGTGCTGGTTATATACCTACAATTATAAAAAACATCAAAAGATTTCCCTCTCAAGAAATACATTAGACAGTCAACATTCTTTTTCCATAACTTAAAAAAGATATCTTTTAAAGATATAGGAAAAACTAAACACTCTGAGTGCCAATTTTTGCTAGCATTGCGATTTCTACTGTGCTAAACAGCAGAAGGAGTATCTTAAGTTCAAGAAATGTGTATTAGCTTTATTTGTGAACAGTATTGATCGTCTAGCTTCCAAAAATCTTGTTGCACATACAGGTGACTAAAGCATTTTTTCAGATCAGCCATATTTGACAACGTCAGGAAGTTTTTATGCAGTTTAGACGGGGAGGAACAACCCCCCCCCAGAATATTCATGCGTGCTTTTGCAGACGTGCTTCACGCTGTTTGCTTAACTGTATACAATACTTAGAAATCTGTTCCAACTCATTTCACCCTGAAAACTTGGTAACACCGCCATTTGCAGATTTAGGTTATACAAATAATAAAAAAAAGAATGCTATTCAGATGGAAAATAAGTTGACTTCTGCCTTTAAAAATCAAGCAATGCCTTCTCTCTCAGAAGGCTCAGTCAAAGCTCAGCTAACTAATCTTGCAGAGGTCTATTTGTTTAAATCTGTCGTAGCTCCACTTTCTGTCAATCTGTACTGTAAATCTCTCATTAAACAAACAATACTCAGTTTGAAATATTAATATCACGGTCATGAAAAGGGCAACAAAAATTAAGATAATGCTAGCCTGCTGTGTCCTTTTCTCTGGAGTGTAAGCTGCTGCTATGGTTTTGGTGATTTTAAACAACTATCCTTGAAAAAGTCACCACTGGATCAAATGAAATGCCTGAAAACTCTTTCCAACTAGCCCAGTCCCTTTGATAATTATGTGCATTTTCCTGCTTTGAAATTGAGAACATGAGTCTAAATGGTACTGAAAGCTCTGCCAAAAACATACCACAGCAAAACTCCAAATGCCTGACACAACAGAGACAGACATTCTCCCCAGCCAGTGGTACATGGGCTCAAGATAGAAGATGGCTGTAGCCATCGTTAGCCAGAGAAAGTTATTCAATCAGCCAACACAGAAAGTCGCCTTGCAATCATTCTGTTTAGAATAACTGAAGAGCAAGAAGGAGAATTTATCAAAGTCTCTGGCTTGTTTTGGGTTCGGCTTGGTTTGCCATCTCTTTTAAAGACACTCTTACTATCAAGGGTCGCCTCTCTGAAAATTGACCTCTCTAGACAGAGGGTTTCTTGGCTTTGACAGCAATACAAAGAAAGGAACGCTGCTCGAGATGGAAAGCGAGAAACCTCAGTAAACACAGTTGAAGTCTGGTAGTCTAACAGTTGTATTTAACAGTAAGAAATAAATTGAAAACAAAAAAACAAAATGCTCTGATCTGGCCAGCGTTCATCAGAACACACCAGTAGGTGCCGAACAAAACAGAAATTTTGTAGAGTGTTTTAGCACTTTAAACAAGCACATTTCTAATTACATTTTGGATGTTCATTCTGGGATGCACCATAGCCCTTACAAAGCCCTTACTTACTTTTGAATGACATAAGAGCTTAGAAAAAGCAGTACTTTTGCTTATTATGCGAGCCAGTATTTTTAAAATACTAACTGGTGGTCAAAATATATTGCTATAAGTAGTAGCAAGCCTTATGTTCCTGGAGACACAATAGATTTTTGAGAAGAGAAGCCAGTCCTTGGACAGATATTAGGACTGTTAAGCTGCTTTTCTGGATTTAGTTACAATTTCATCGGCACTTGGGGTAACATTTCTAGTTTTGTAGCTGAGTTTTCAATGAAATGTTCTTGTTTCACACAAGTCAAGGAGCTAAATCACTTATAAAACTCTTAGCAAAAATAAGTGTCTTGAGTCAATGTTGCTCCAGGTAACACACTCTGCTCTGGGACTAAAAATAAAATCACTCATTCGGAATATAAGCGGGGAAAAAAAAGCAAGCTCTGCAGAGTTTTCAAAAAATGCTTCTTCCTTCTGGGTTTGAAGCTAAGCTCCCTATTTATGAGAAATCTTGGCAGAACATAAAAATTTGAGACACAGTTGCAAAGAGTGTCAATTCTTTACCTTGTGTAAAATGATAGGTCTTTTTCTACAAAGACACTGGCAAGGTATTAAAGAATACATGCATTAAAAAAGAAAAACCTGTTTAGTACTCAATGGCACAAGACTTTTTGAGCCACGCGAAAGGTGCTTAGCGTGAAGTTCTCTAAATTTGCTAGGAAACAAAATTGCTTGGCACTGCACTGCAGCTGGCCAGTGAATAGTCTCAATACTTAGCTCAGGAATTTGGGAGAGACACAGTGAAGTCAATGAAAATTCATCTGAATAGGCTTTAAATCAGAACAGGAGTCAAAAGGATAGATGACTAAACTTGATTAATTTCTTCATTTCTATGCAACTAACAGTACTTAACAGTCTCCTTGGTAATATTTAAACTTAAATGAGTGACTTATTCTGTGTGCGATCCCCAGGAGATTAATCAAGAAAACAATAGAAGAATTGAAAACAGTCATCTATCCTACAATCTTATCAGAAGTTATAAATTTACAAAACTTTGACATTATGCCCACATTATAGCAAAGCAGGCTTTGCAAAAGGAGCCGATCGGACTCTCCCAAGTTAGAGCGGTGGCCTCGCATCAGTTCAGTGTACGATACCCAGGCGGGCAGCTATGCCCAGCTCTCCTCATTTCTTCCCATGAATTAGTGTCTGTGATTTTATCTGCAACTTCTCCTTTGTGCACGCAAGTGTGTGTGTTGTCATGCCCCAAGCAGTTCTGTGGAGTTCTCAGGGTTGAAGCAGCTCTTTTATTGTAATCAGTTTTCATTACAGTCCTTTGATCTCTCTCCCTTCTTTGTATACAACACTTCACCACCTTTATTTTCTGTCATAATTGCATGTGAAAGATTTCTCCTTTGATAGACCCTGAATGCCAAATCAGTATCGAAAAGAGTGTTGAAAAGTGTCATGTGCTCTGTCTGCTTTCGAAGGCATCCCATACACCTGTGGAAGACAAACAATTTCTCAGTGATATGACATATCTATCATCCTTCCACACGATATGAGCTGTTCTGTCTGCTTAATAGCAAGGGGATACGCATAGCAAAAGAGTAACTGCTGAAAGAAACGCGTAGCACGTTGCAAACTGTCTGGCAGCCCTCCCTAAGCCTCATCTCCTTCTGGCCTGCTGATAATTCACAGACTGTTCCCGCGCGCTCATCACTCCGGCAGCGAGAGTGGCTGGCTGGGGCCCCCCGTCTCTGCTCCCTGTCACGCTGTCATTCAGGTGTGTCTGCCTGCCATCACCTGCCGACAGAGCCACATGCGTCTCAATTACCGAACAGGCCTCCCTTCGCGCTGCCGATGAAGATGTTCAGTCTGGACCGGCTAACAGCGTTCTCCCTTACAGACATGTCTTTCGGGGCTCGCGGAAGCAGGCACCAGGTGAAGTCTGGTGGCTGCTCCGGAATCATATTTCTCACCGTAGTTTTGGTAACAAATCATCAGTGGCCAGCCCTTGTCGCTACAATTCCTAGCCTCTGCCATACCCTGCAATGGCAAAATACAATGAAAGGGTATAAAGGTCTTTTTTTTCCCCCCTCTCTACTTCAGTGTGAGGACAAGCAAATACGCAGCAAAACTGGAAAGCCTGATATGATACAAAGTCAAAGTAATTTATTCCTCCTTTATATTACAAACTCCCGTCATTTTTATAACCAAGGATGCTTTTAACACTGCCTACACAGTAGTGATGACACCCGTATTCAGCCTATTGGAAAAATAAAGGTACAAAGAGGCAAAACTGTTGGAAGACAATAATGTTAACTTATATTATTTTTATGTATATACCCCATAAAACCAGGGAGGGTAACACTCAGGGGGTGTTTGACCAGCAATATTACATGAATTATTATTGTCTATATGTCAGATTTTCCTTTTGGTGTTTCAGATTCCTCAGGGATTCAAGTTTTAATATCTATATGTGCATCAGGAAGCATCATGTTGCAAGGATTTATATTCAGAAGTGATCTCTGCACTGGGATTATGCAGAATGTGAAAAAATAAATATACAAGCACACTCTGCGGGACCAAGGTTTAGAAGAACAGTGTAGCATTAATGTTATTACAGTTATCATCACTAACAGTAGTAGTAGGTGTTAGACAGTTTATAAGTGCTCAGATAAAATGTGAAGTTTCATTCTCTTACAAGGTAGATTATTAGGTAAGATCTTTCATGCTCTATGAAATACTGTATCATGTAAGCAGAGATTATGTTTCTGTGGTCTTGGCTGAAAACCCAGGAATGAGAAATGAGCACTATGGAAAGCAAGGAATTCACAAGTAGCAATTCCTCTTGTTAGGAAAATTAATCCTAGATTTCTTGAAGTTAAAAAAAAAAAAAAATCACAATTGTATATTGTGATACTGTAAAACCTAATAAAGAAGTTGCTAGTTTTGCTGGAGTTCTCAGTTACCATTCAGAGCTTTCCATTTGGAGTAACCAGTATCTACTTCAGAGACTGAAGCAACTAATACCCACACTTCTTTCTGGAGCGCATACAGAAAAACAGGAATCCTGTCGGGAGTCCTCCCTCTGTCCCAGCTTCAGATCTAGACTTTTGCCCTTTTTTATGGTAACTGACAGAAGATCAAGCAAGTCAAGCCAATAATTTGTTCTGAAAAATACAAAACTTACAGACAAATTCTTAGCTCACATAAAGCCATTAAAAAGCAGATTCCTCTGCTGTGCGACTCAACACACTTGTTACATTTTCCATCTTTCTCTCTACAATTCAAAAGTACCATATTCAATGCTTTTTGGACCTACCAGTCACTCCTCTTAACCAAAAGCACTCTTCTGCTTCCCCTCAACTAAAAATTTCCCTTAAACAGGGAATTGTCTTCAGTTCTAGAAGTGTGCTTTCATTCAGGAGGCTTTAAAATCAATAGTGCTTCATAATTAAATCCAGACCCACATCCTGGAACTTTACAGTACAATTAAAATAACCGGTATTAATATTACATCAAATCAATGCAATATTATTACTTCAGCACAGATGGATACATTTTTGTTCAGATTTCTCAATTTCCCAGCACTCACAAATGATAAATGAGATCCACAGCATTTAAACTAAACAGCTCACTTCTCTGACATCACATACTGGAATCAAAAATGATAATATCCATCAACAAGCAATCCATCACAAGTAACATCGTGAAAATAAAGCTACAGTTATCTTTCTCTGATAGTATTACAAGGAGACATAGATCTACCTGCCATGTACGTACAAGTAACAGTCCTTGATATTTGCATCAGGGCACCGCTTAACCCGTGTTCTGTTCTAGTCTATCACCAGTCTCTTTATGCACTTTTCCTAAACATGAACAAACTGACTGAATGAAAGAAGAATTACCACAAACTAGAAGATATCGATGCCTAGGTTATGCCCCCTTGAACTCATCTGAGTTACCTGCACAAACTCCTTCTAGATGATGACCCTTAAAACACTGGAAAGGAAGATTATTATTCAACAACAAGGGATATTTGCAAGACTGAACACAGAAAATGAAACTCAAAGACGGTCATGTAGTCCCTGCCTGGATTTAATCTTTTCAAGTTTCAAGATATTAAATTAAGCTCAGGAGCACCCATATAAAACTAGCAGAAATGAATAATTATAACGGGGTGTGACAAGTGAAAGAGGAAAGTAAATGTAATCCTCTCTCCCCCTTTTTTACTTTTTCAAAAGGCATGGTCTATGACCTCAGCTCAACAAATAAGAAATCATAAGGCTGAAATTATTTTGTAGTTAGATTTCTGGCTTCTTTACTTCTTCCTCACCCCAATGTGGACATAAATGGTGACCTGCTAATTTGTTTTATACTCAGTCCTGCTCCTAGTGTTGTCAAAGGTACCTGGGCTGAACAGCCAGGCAAATCAAAATATCCACACCATAACGGCAAAGTCACAGTAATAGGCTGTGCAGCTGCCCAAGTTGTGAAGGAATCCAAAGTAATAAAGATTTGCATGTATGGAAAAGATGTTAAACCCCAGCTGGCAACCTTCGCGCATAAATGCAGATCACTCTGTGCAGTTCTGCAAATTTTGAAAATAGCTAAACTTAAAAAAAAATAAATTACACAGGGAAGGAAAGGAAACCCTCAAGTGAGTTCAATGCTTAGGGCCTTCCTACCTCCTAAGGTAGGATTAGACTCAGTAAGAACCAAAAGAGGAAGAAACTTTTCAAAGAAAATGAATCTTATAATTTCTCTGTCATTGTTTATTCACTGAAATGGAAATACATGAGACCTAGACAGAATGTTTCTCCCTTTTATATTTCTCCAGAAGAGGTTTCACACTTTCTAGTTTTGACCTCTGTAAGCTATTTTAGTATCAAAATTTTTTTACAGAAAAAGCAACTGTCAGCAATATTTATAACAGCAATTGGGAAGATTTAATATTTTACAAAAAATTATTTAGTCATATTAATGATTACACTCCTGTAGAATACAGAAGTGTAATAGAAAACAGTTCTAGACTTTTAAAAGTGAAGAGCCGAGCAGACAAGACAAAAAAGGAGAACAAAGACAGAGGTTTAAACCATTTGCCCAAGGCTACCCAGCAGGTCAAAGGCAGAAATGCGAACTGGAGACAATTCCCCTAAGCTTTCCAACACAGGTCCTGAACACCAGGCAACTCAGAGTTTCTAAGTCTGACACAAAAAAGCTCTCCAATGAAAAATTAGTGTTAACCTCTTTGCCAAAAATCCGTGGAACTCCTAATCCTGGCACACAATTAATTATTAAAATAATTAATTAAAATTAACGCCTTTAAGTACTCTGCATGCACATGCGTGTGCATGTAGCTGTAATCTTGTGCCTCGTGGCTAATCACGAGTGTTGCCTCACACTTCCATGGGATGAGAGAACTGAAAAGCAAAGCTGATCCAGACTGTCACCCTTGGGTCACAGGAGCCAACACTCTTGATTACACCAGAAGACGTCCAGGGTGTATCTGCTGACACTGTGTATATCATTGTTATTTATTTTTCAAAAACACTTCATAAATAATTTTAACATGAAAAATGTTCTCTACGAGCGAAACACTTCAGGAAAAAGGTGACATATTAGAATGATTACCTTTTCTAAAAAATTTATTCACCCCAGCACCGAGTCTTCAGTGTGATATAACTTGAGTTATGGACTCATCTCTCTCTCAATACAGCTTTCTCCGTGTACAGAAATGCCAATAGTGTGTAGCGGTGTTGATGCAATAAACACAGCTAAGAAAATGCAGTCTGTAAGAAATGAAGGGATCCATAACTGCATAGCACATTTAAATGAATCAGCATAATAAATCTGTGAACACATAGTTCATCTACCTTGGCTGAAAAGCAAACCCAGCAGAGACATCAGCAGAAGAGAACAATGTGTAAAACAGTCACTATCACATACTGCTGCTTCAACTCAATGTTTACGGTCATTGTCATCTATTATACCACTACAGCTTTTCTCTGCCTGAGAAGATCAGATCTGCATTTGACCATCTCCACATTCCTTAGAATCAAATCCCAGCATCTTCTGAGGCCAGAAGTCCAGCAGCATTTTGCAACAGCCTTCGAGCTGTTAAAATACCGTACACTTCCATAAGATTGTTAGTAACAAACATCTTCTGGTAAGCGGCATCCAGGAAAAAGAAGAAAAAGTAAGATTATTTCAAACTGTCAACTTGCTAAAACTAACAGCTCCCTGTTAATGAATCAAGTTATCTCAAAGTTGCTATGATCTCATCTAAGAGATTGCCTGTGCATGCCATAGGCTGAGGTACTGCATGTTTATATATTCAGGTTAGCTGAATTAATTGTATTTACCTCTTTTTTCTGCAGAGATTTTATCTCTTACTTTTAGTATATTAAAACATCAAAGATTCTAACCTCATTTTTGTTATTGGGCTGCTGACAGCCCACCTGAAAGACAGGCCTGGTCTTGTATAAACTACACACTCAAAACCGTAATGAAAAGTCAATAAGCTTTGCTTTTTTGCAGCAGGAGACTTACCTACCTGAAGACCAATTTGATTCATCATGCCAGGAAAACTTCCTTAAATAAGAATTCTTATTTTCAGTACCTTGTACTAAAAATAGATATGAAATAGATCAGCACTCAGGCTGGCAAAATAGTAAGAGTTTAAGTGCTGGAAGTTTACTCTGGAAAAGAAACATGTTCTTCCATAATAACAAAGCAAAACTCATTTTGTTTAGCTCATTCAAGCTGACTTGAAATGCAGAGGAAGAGAGTGTTGTACCTAGTGCACGTGAAAACAAGAAAATAGCATGGGGTACAGAAGAAATCTTCGTTCTTAAAAAAAAAACCAATCCAAACCACCCAAAAAACCCCACAATATTCTAAAGTGGTTTATTTTTAAATCATAGAATGGTAAGGGTTGGAAGGGGCCTTAAAGATCATCTGGTTCCAACCCCCCTGCCATGGGCAGGGACACCTTCCACCAGCCCAGGTTTCTCAGAGCTCCATCCAACCCGGCCTTGAACACTGACAGGGAGGGGGCAGCCACAGCTTCTCTGGGCAACCTGGGCCAGTGTTTCACCACCCTCATGGTGAAGAATTTCTTCCTAATATCTAATCCAAATCTGCCTTCTTTTAGTTTATAGCCATTCCCCCTTGTTCTATCACTACATACCCTTGTAAAAAGCCCCTCTCCATCCTTCCTGTCGGCCCCTTCAGGTACTGGAAGGCTGCTCTAAGGTCACCCCGGAGCCTTCTCTTCTCCAAGCTGAACAGCCCCAACTCCCTCAGCCTGTCCTCGTAGGAGAGGTGCTCCAGCCCTCAGATCATCTTCGTGGCCCTCCTCTGGACCCACTCCAACACAACCTATTCAAACCAAGATACTTCTGCAGTACAGTCTACTATATCACCGTATTTTTTTTTAAACAGAAAATGTTCCCACCACTCACAATTTCCTGCCAAGTAAGGATTCTCTGTGTCCAACGTACCGATCTCCTAACTGAAACCTGCTGCAAGCACTCTGTTCCTATCAATCTACTGCTTTAGCTGGAGCTGCAACTGGCCTACGTGAGCCAGCAGCAGACTGCCCCGTCACACCCTCACAACATTATCACCAGTTCGAAATTTTCTGAAAGACATTCAATTTGGCAATAACAATAGAATGAAGTAATAGGTTTATTCATTTATATACAGGCTTGAATAAGAGAGCATAACCTCTTCCCACCTCTTGTTCTTAAAGACCTATCTCAGTGGATATTATGCTTTAGGTTCACCCAGTGGGATCTTTACTCATGCGGAGAGCCAGAAAAACAGCTATGACACAAGCCAGGAATGCTCAAACTCTGTTCAGTGGATCACTAGTGGACCGTATTGTTTCATCCATTGAAAGTACTAGCTGTAACTTCAGCTTCAGGCCTCAGCTATGTGTTGTATTCGTGATTATGAATCACAAACACACAGCTCCAGTCGCAACATCAGCCAATAGAAAAGGCACTTCTACTTCCAAGTTAATAGAGCTGATTGCAACAGAACTTCAATCTCTCTGAACTCACCTCCCAAAGCAGCACTTTCAAGGCACAGAAAAACAGAAAAATCTTGTTTCAAACCTCTAGCAAGCGATGGAATTAGGCGGACACAATCGTACAAACAGAATACAAACAAAGCTGGTTACTGCACCAAAAATCTTGTGCCAACCTGAGTTTCCTCCAACAGCTAGAACACACACCTTTCCCAAATGTTACTTTTCCAAAGAAGTCTTTCCAGAATAGTTGTGCTGATATCATGAAATCATGAGTGAGAAGGAGGAGGGTCAGAACGACTTTGGATAAGCAAAAAAGGTACGTTCAGTGTTTCAAAAAAAACTCCAAAGATCAAACTTCTAAGTTCAAGACAACCTCAGAAATGGAAGAGAGCTGGAAAGAAAACCCTGAAAGTTCTCACAGCGTAAGAAATCAAAACAAAAACCACATTCCAAGACTTGTGTATACAGAATACTAATAAACCCAGGAACAGGACCTTGAAAGAAAAGAGTAGCTGCCTCCAACTAACCAGCAGCAATTCAAATCCCTGCGTCTGCCTGATAAGGTACAAACTACCCAGCTAAGCTGTCCAGGGATGAAACTGAAGAACCTGACACTGGCAGCCTCTCTGGGTTTAACAGAGCTTCTCCATTAATTATCTAGACGTTGGCACTGCTACTGTGAACTCCCAACTATCCAGAGCAAGAAAAATTCATTTGGCCACAAGCACTTGAAGGTTAAAAAAAAAAAAAGGAAAAAAAGAGAGAAAAGCGGCATTTCACTGGATGCAGCATTTGTATGCTTATCTATGCATTTTTAATGTCACTTTACAGTTAATAATTAGCCCTCCTCTGGCCTGCACAAAGAGTGCCACTGAGACAAAGGAAAACGTTAAGTGTGTTAGCTAGACTTGCCACTGGTATAAATAGTCAAAGGGATGATTAATGAATGAGGGGGAGAATTAAACAGAGCAGTGAACAAAGACAAAGCCCGTTTGCTTGGCTGCCCACAAACCAAGACAAGCCGCATCCATAAAGAAACTACAGAAAGTGACAAACAAAAAATCAGCTTAATAGACAGCTCATGAAGACTTTATTTAACCCCACATTATGACAGCCTGGGTGCTTTATTAACACTCTGACATGTTAAGATGCCAGGGTCATTTGAGGCTAAAACACACATTTGTTGGGGGGAAAGGCGGAGGAAAAAAATGCACATTTTTGTGCCACAGAAAGAGAAACAGAGAAGGCCCAAATAACTCAAACAACACTCTTCAGCCCTCCTTTGTGGAGCATGCCAGAATCGACATTTTTAAAGAGTTGTTTAGAGATGTCAAACAAAGCAGACGCAGCGCGAACACAAGCGGCCCAGAAGCAGCTTGACAGGCCTTATCCTTCCCTTCAGACGGCTGCGTTTCAGACAGACGCCTTTCAGATGAAAAAAAAAATTGTGACAGCTTTTAAATTTAAAGCAGGTTATACTCCCTTTTTTCCCTTTAAATGAGCTAATGAACGTTCCTGGCTACTCTCCACTGATTACTACAGATACCTAATATCTGATATAAACGCCCATGATTTCTGAATGAAAAACCCTGCAATAAAGTTGATAAACCCAATACAGTCCAGCACCTTTACTGCTTAGGCCATTTTCAAACTTTGATTTAACACAGAGAAATATATAGTTTGAGTTCTCTTGCCTTTTCTTTTGTTAGGTAGAGTTTATTTTGTTTTTTTTTTTTTAAATAAAAGTAGTAACTTTCACAGAGTCTGTTTTCCTTCATCAGCTGCCCGATGCACCAGACAAACCTAATAAACCTCTAATAAAATGGGATATACAGCAAAGTACAGAAAACATTAAACCAATAACCACAATAATAACCCCACAAGTGCCGTAATAAGACAGAGAAAAGAACTTTTTCTCCAGCTCATAATGCCCTAAGTGCATAATTGCAGAAGTAATGCCATAAGTAGCCACGTCTTCTAATGAGACAACACAGTACGTAAATATTTTGTTGTTGCTGACAAATGAGAATAAAAACTTCGTCTTGTTGCTATGGATTCAATATTGTATGTCCCTGCAATGTCACAAAAAATTCTTTACTCTTTCCATACTGTTATACAACTTATTTATTAGATAAATACAACCGATCTGTAGAGTTTTTTTACTGAAATTTATATTTCTAGTAGAGATGTTCTTACCCTCTCAAATCATTACTAATATTCCTTTAAGCTTCTGGCCCATGCATTTTTCACCACACAATACCGTCCTCTCATCCACCCTCCTACCACACAGCTGCTTTCTGTAGGCTTTACTGCTTGATTCACTCACTGCTATGTCTGTGAAAACAAGCTGGAGCAGGAAGCCATTCTGTATTACTTAAATTCTGCTTGCTACCGTGGTGCAACACACCCAGAACTGATACCTTCATCACTGGCAAAGAAAGTCCTTTCCAATAAACAGCCTGATGATCTGAAAACTGAACATGCTCAAAACTTCAGGTGAGATCATGCACCAAAAGCCTTTCACGTTTTCTGCTAAAGACCCTCATCCTCCTCTGCGAGGACAAACTCGTTCAGGCTTCCACTTTCATCAAATACATGCCATCTCTACAATATCTACATTCTCTCCATCAGCTGCGTAACATCTCCTAAGCCACAAAGCAAAGCTTTGCTTCAAACTCCATTCACAGAGAACGGTACCTCTGTTTTGAGAAGTGTCAAGATCAGATACATTTTTAACAAATAAGGCAAAAAAAACCCAATGTAAAAACAATGAAAACAATGTAAATTTTCCATTTTGAAGGATTCACTTTTATTTCCAAATGTTAGTAAAGTTAGATCAAGTAACACGAGAACTACCACAATACGGTTTGCACTTATCCACTGTGCTTTCTGAATTCTCGTGGGGAGCCTGAGAGAAAGATATCCAGGATGTGAAGTAAGCAGAGAAGCGCATGACACCATCCTCTTCCCTCCTGTTTCTCAGGCATGGCAAAACTCCTTACATCAAAGTTGCTCTCACTTTGTGTGGAAACTTCAGCTATCCGCTTGCTGCAAAAACCTTCAGCTAGCAACTGAATCTGCACTGGTGAGCCCAGAACACATGCTGATGTTATCTGGACCAGCTTATACGCTGCAAGAACTTCTGGAATTTACTGAGGGCATTCAAAGGAGACTAAAAAGAACTCTCCCTTACCGCACTGAAACTCTTCCGAGTTGCAACACTGGTTTTTATGTTATTTCCTCTACCAAAAACAAAATTGCCATCACGTTTTAGATTGTTAGAATAATTATTTTCTTTAATATGTTATATTTTTAGAAATAATTCATATTCCAAGTCAAGTCTCCAGTTAAAACTGAGTAACTAACTGCTCTAGATTCCTTTAAAAGTTCTAGATGGATTCAATATATACTCTGAGCAAAAACCTTTCCTGGTGTACGTCTCAAAATACAGAATGTGTTATCTAACAGAAACACTGTAGAATTTGCCTGAGCCTTCCAAGCTGTGAGTTCTTAGCCCAGTTCTGATTGGGGCAGATCTTATTATAATGTCTTTCAGAAAGAGTTTCTTCTCTTGCCCATTGCAATTTCTTTAAAAAGCTTTGCTCTAAAATTTGAAAGGCCAAGGGGGTGCGTGTGAAAGGTAAGGGTTCTTCTCCAGACTTCCTCAGAGGTGAAAGACAACTGGAGGAAGTGTTCTGTACCAGTTCTCCCACATGCCAACATACTGTTTTGACTCTAGGAATGCAATGAAAACTGATCACCTGAGTACCTAAGAGGTATCAACTTCAATAGTACAAGCCACATTTTCCTGGGGGAAGGAGCTAAATAAGAAAACTCCCAGGGTTCAGGTGCGATCTCTACAAGTAACTGCCACATGCGATTGTATATCCACACCCAGGATGCGCAGGCATTTTTAGTGCCTTGTCTTTCTGCAGCTGCCAATAAACTCACGGTTGATCTCCTGCACTGCCCTATCACTCCTAGAATCACAGAAGGGAGAGGCAGAGGAGACATATTAGGTCACCTAGTCCATATCTCTGCCGGTGGGTAAGATGCACTTAAATGAATCACGACTGGAAAAGCCTCTCTGGATTTTTCACGCTGTGCCATCATTCTCATACCAGGATCATCCTCTCACAGCTGAAGCTTTAAAAATGATAACCAAGCATGACACACACTCTAAGAACAAATGAAAAATAAAGTGAAAATGGAGACACTGATGCCACATCTACGCTGCCAAGCATTCAAAGCTCTGGAACAACCAAAACCTTTTCTTATCCCCATACGTTTATGCTTGTTAACTCAGGCATACATCCCACGGATAGTGAGGGTGAAAGATCTTGTGAGAAGAGTCACTGTGTCCAGTGAAGGGAGTTGTCCCGCTTTAAGAAAAGTGCCCAGAGGATGTTGCTGCTACTTTACTCTGTCACAACACTGTCACGTATATGTGACACACATGTATGAATCAAAGCATGCCCTCCTGAAAACAGCTAGGCAATGCTAGCATCACAGAACGAATACAAGCATCAGTCCGGAGTGCTTGAAACAGTTTTATATTCTATGAGAATCTAGTTGAAAATAACAGGTAAAGTGAATAGGAATTTATTTATTCAGTAATTCCTTAACACTCTCTATTGATCTATAACCTGCATTTCAAGTTTGCTAATCTCAGAATAAGCAATTTGCGTTAGCTTGAGTCACTCCAAGACAAAAAAGGAGTGTAAGGCAAAGTAATAAAGTAATACAAGTTCAGTTCCATAAACCAAAACAAAAAACATTGAACTTTACTTTTACCTGATGCACCACCTGCAAAGTAAACATTTCTTTACAAAAGATTTAATTTGAACTAACACTACGTGCTTAGGAAAGCACATGTGCAAGGAAGACTTTATAGATTTATCACTGTTTTCTTGGTGGAGTCTTTATATCTCTTTACAGTTTTAAAATCCAAGTAATTAGATTAATCGATGCTACAGATGTCATTATAAAATTTAATTTCGCCTATGGCCCCTCCAACCCCTTTGCACACTCCCAGCCCGGTTGCCTGGGAATGACGCTGCTCAGCAAAAGCCAAAACCTTGGTGTGCCATCAACACTGCTTCAGTCACAAGCCCCAAAAAAACCCTACCTCCATCCCAGCCAGACCAAGTACAAGTTTATATACTTAAAGAAATTAGTCAGTCAGTTTATATAGCATAGCTGGCTCTTGAAAGGAAGGTATAGAAAACTGCTGGGGGACGGGAGGGAGAAATCAGTCACTCGAAACTCAGCAGACAAACAGTGACAGTACAGACTCTTACAGTGCCCAGATTAAATTTAAATCTGTCAAAGTTCAGTGAAAATTTAAGATCTAAACAAGAAGCCATATTCATCGCAGCTTATTTATTAGAAAAGACAGTAAGAATAAAGCACTTCTCCAAGTCCTTCAGCAAGGCTGAGCACTCATTTTTTAATTTATTTTGAATTCAGTTATGTACACTGAGCAATTTAAACATGCAAAGGAAAACATATTTTACATCATTATTTATCATTCCATAAAATAGAACAGTATCCTATAAAATGATCTACTTCTCTATGCATCATTTTCATTCCACTTCGAATGTGCAATCCAATTTTTTTATACTTTAGATCAGAAGGTTAAAGCCGCTCTCCTTTCCCGCATCACAATAAAGAGAGAATGGATGCAGGATGCTGGGTTCTGCAACTCTCTAAGGTAGAAACTAGAGAGACTGAAATTGAGAATCAAATGAAAGAACTACTATACCGACCAAAATACAGAGTTCCTTCCACGAAAGTGATCATGCTAAATAAGGGCACCTACGTTCAATCCAAATTTTCTTGAAAGAACAGAGAATAATGTCTCTCTTGACGATTTAATAGAAAACAGTAGTTCGAACACATTTTTACTCATATTTTCAAAACACAAAAAACACTGCTTACATGCTCATTTTTCTCCTACATCATCCATTCAGACTTCTTTTTTCCTTTTTTTTTTAACTGTTGTTGTTTTGCATGCAAAAATGATAAGCCATTTGCCTCTAAAGCCATATGGTGATGGAGGATTGGTTTTATATGTTATATTCCAGATATGTAAGGAAAAAAATTCTTTTAGTTACAATGTGGCCAGGCACAGCAGCACTTTTTATCAGGAATTGGTGCATTTCGCTCCTGTGATATTTTGTTACTGGCTACTTCCAGAAATATATTCTAACCTGGAAACTTCAATTTTTTAGGGATATTCTATGGCCACAGGGCACTAATTGAGGTTCTTGGCCTGGAACTCAAAACTACATTTCAAATTCTGTTACATATTGGAAAATGAGAGCTCCGGTTCTGAATTGTTGTGTCCACCCATATTCTTCAAGCCATACCAGGATTAACAGGAAAAAAGGGAAGATGATTCCTCGCCTTCTCTACGTAACAAACTCAGCCTAGATGAAGTGCTGTTTTCCTCAGCCTACAGTTATTTCTTATAAAAAAAGGAACTTATTTTTACAAATGCAAGGCACAAACAAATCAGCAAAAATTCTGTAAGATTGGCTATAACGCTTATCACGTGCCCACAGAAACACAAGACGACCGAAGGTGTGCAGGAAAACTTCCTTGTAAGGGATCAATGCTTAAAAATCTAAATCAGGGCTAACTAAAGAGGAATCCATCGACTCACACCCATATGTGGGTCTGACACCACCAATCCCACCTTTCACTACAAAATCTATTCTGATTTCTTTGGGTCCACATCCTGCATTTTGATGCTCTTGCGAGAAAATATGCACAAACCAAGTAGGGTGGAGAAGCATTTCACATCTGCCTCCTCTTCACATCAGCTTTACTGACCAGTAAAGACTCTGGGCCAAAAGCGCGTGGTTTTACCTTTTCTTCCCTTCAAAAAAGCATTGTAAAGAAGCTGATATTACCTGCAGGTTTCTTCAGATAGAAAGAAATAACTTTTTATCCTCAATATTAAGGAAGATGGGGAAGCTAGGAGGGCCACGGAAAGCTTAGTGTTTCAAGACAACGGTTTAGGGGAAAAACTGGTGGAAAATAGTGAAAGTAAGGGCTTGTTATCAGTAAAGTTAAACAGCAATTAATTTTTAATTAATAAATGTACTCTTAGGAAAAAAAAATCTGTTGCATTAGCAACTAGCACTCATGAGATTCTTCCTGAAGTAAAAAAGAAGTATTGTCAAATCATAGATCTGTCTAGGTATCTACCCTAAAGTACAAGGTAGTAGCATCACTCAGGTACATTTCGATATCACTTTGATTTCTTTATGAAACAAAGAAGCTCAAAGAAGCTTCCACCAAACTAGCAGAATGTCTACTCTTGCTTTCTGACATCTCATGTCTTTTATTTTCAGCTTCTGTTTAAGAAATTCAACAAGAGTAAGTGTCAAAATATTTTTTTATTATTTTTTAAAAAATGTATTCCGGTGGCTGTAAAGTAGGAGTGAGGCTAACATTAAACCTGTACCTCACTTTCTTCCAAATCTCGCCTAAAATAAACACTGTAGACTTCAAGGCACAGGGTTACTTCACAGCAAAACTGAGATGCTGCCGACATCACTCCAGCAAACTTTAAAGGTGCTACAGAACAACTAGATCCATAAAGTAAAACAGCCTTTTGATTTTCCCCAAGAAATACATTTCTGAAATCTAACAATTCCATGCCACTCTCACAGAGAAGGTAAGGACTGCCCCAGACAGCAGGAAATTGCTCGCTGCTCTATCGCAACCTTTTGATTACCAGCCTTGTTCAACACAGCCACAATTTTGGCTCTTTTAGCCTCCTTAATTTGTTTTTGTGGGGTATGTCTTCATTTGATCATTACTGTTCTTTTTTCCCTGATATTTACTTCTCTAATTTCTTCATGTCAATCTGTAGGAAAGCGACAATGTTTGAAAGACTGTAACTACCCCCTCTAGGTAGCAACTCCGAGCAGTTCAATCATCTTGTGGCTGTTAACTACGAGGAGTACGGCTTCCCAACCCGGCATTTACATCACCTCCCGTACTTTTAGACATCAGTTGAATACTCCACAAGCATGCTGCATTTCTATTGCATTATCAGCTTTATTTATCATAAAGAAATAATTAATATACAATATATAATTTAATATATAATTATATATTAAATTTATATTAATTATAATAAAATTATAAATATAATTTAATATATAATTTACTTAATATATAATAATATTTATTATTATCAGCAGTACTACATTTCATCTGATAGCTCACGTAAAATAAATTAAGATTGGTAACAACTCCACTGGATGCCGTTTTTGTACACACGGCAGCTGGGACTGGAAAAGTGTGAGAAAGGCTAGGAAAACACACCACCTTTCATATCAACTAGCTAACCAGCAGGTTTTTCACCTGTCAAGACAGGGAACTTCAAATATATTTCCTGAGTAATCATCAATCTTGTATCCTCCAAACCAGGAGACGAAAAAAAATTATCCAGCCTCTAGTTCATCTGGTATGACGACTAAAGCATTTAAGATCTTGCTGTAAACGAAATGTGTTGTTCCATTTTGATGCTTATTGAATGTATTAAGTTCTGGGTCAATAGTATGTAAATAACTTTCTCCCCCTTTGAGATCCGATTTAGGCGCAATATTAAAATGACAGAAATGTATAAATGCATTCTCTTAGGAAAATCTGATCTAGTTTGTCATAATTATAGTTTGGGAATTATTTTCACTTCAAAACTGTTTTGTTCTTGCTGAGGAGGGGAAAGCAGTTTAAAAGCATTACTTCTCTTTTACAAATATGCTGGAATGACTTTAATTGCACATACTTCTAGTAAGTTTTTTCTTAGATACATTTAAAGTCTGAAGACATTGAAATTTTATATAATTTTGTGACAAAGGGATATTACGTCTTTATCTCTTCTTGATGTTTGTAGGTTAAGATGAACGCACCAAGCTAAAGGGCATTGTGAAGATAAGTTTCCATGACATTTAACGTAACTCTTTTATATTACCATCTGGGTATTTTATATGTAGCATTCAGAGGGAAATATAAAAAAAATGATGTAAAGCTGAAATTATTTCCTTGATAACACTTGTTTTAAACACCATGCCACTAAACAGCTAAAAAGTCTCCGAAGTGAATGCATAAAGCATATAAAAGCTACAAGCCTACTTACATAAATTCTTAAGATTAAAGTAATAACTTCTAGAAAAAGGTGGGAGAAAACATACTACAATAAATCTATTTGTAATGGTATTTGGGTTCCAGCAACTGCTTTCATTGTTCTCAAGTGGCTTACATATAAAACAATACATTTGATGTATGATTTCAATTCCTTATGGAAAACTGTTCTATCTACAAGCAGCCTGTCAAACAAAACAACAAAAACAAAAAAGCAGCTCAGCACTAGGAAGAAATAAAATACTTAAAAGTAAAGTAAGGACTTTATAAAAGTCCATTTCAGCCCTCTATGTGGTTTACCACAGAGAAGTGGACGCAGGCTTGGGGAGCCGGGAGGACGGGCAGGAGGTCGGGAAAGCAGAAGGGTGACTATGGGAAGGCGTACCACCCATCTCTCAAACACCATTCAAGCTGGGTAAGAATACGTGCTTTATAAAGAGTCATAAGCACGGCATTATCCGGCAAGGAGTATTAGCTTCCTGAGAAATCAGACTACTCCCAGAATGAAGGACTGCTGCACAGAAGGAAGAAAGAGCACAGAAATGGAACACAGGTGCTATTTTCATAGCTGAGCAGCTACAACCATACTAATTAGACAAGATTTTCACAAAGCTGGTTGACCTTTTTTGGTTTTTTAAGTGATTGCTACTTATCTGTTGTACCTAACAGGAGCAGTGCCGTTGTTATTACCCAAAGACACCGTTGACGTTATTCTTTCATATTAGAGCAATACCTACACGTTGTATCCAGGGCCAGATACCACCAGCGCTGGGCTCTTCACAAGCACAGAACAGCCTGCAGGCCCTGCCTTCAACAGCCCACGATCCAGCTTGACAAGAGAGACAAAAAATAGCATAAAGCACAGATACAAGTATCTTGTTCAAGGTCATACAGCAGGCTGACGGCAAAGGAAGAAACAAGTCTTTCTCCCACATTGAAATTTCTTGCCCCCATGGACTGGAAATTGCTGTCTCTTTAAACTGCCTTCGTAGCATATCTTCTTGTCTCCCAAAGCAATATCCATTGTAGGAAATTCTTTTTCATGTTGATCAGTGCAGGTTAGTTCTATGATTTTCAGCAGTTTCTCTCTTTAAACAAGACTCTAACATGCTTACACGCTGCATTACAGACAGAAAGGAACTTACCTTGTCCACACCAAACCCAAAAATGTCATATACATGTACTACTCTTGTGCTATACTGAAGCTAATAAATTCTGCTGAGAAGTTGGATTCACAGGCTGAGGCTCAGCACTGGCTACGTTTATCAGATTTTTCTCTGTCTTGAAGCACAAAGCAAAGCAAGCTTACAACCGCTCAGAATTTGGGAAAAAGTAAGTTTCTGTCTCACCACTTCTTGGTCTCATGGGTTTGGCAAGTTGAATAAGCAATTCCTATTTTATTTTCACTAAAAGGGCTGCAGCAACATTACAGTGCTACTTGTAATCATCGAAATGACCTGCCTGATCAAAACTTTCGCTGCTCTTTCTTCAATCACAGTTTCTCATACTCTGTAGAGAAACCCATTTGGCTTTAAGCAGGGTCCCAGCACTTATCTCCAAATACCACCTCTTTCTCGTTTGCTTCCATATTCACCAATTCTGAATTTCAGGTCTATTTCAGTAACTTGGAAGCACAAACACATACACGCTCTTATCAGGAAAGAGAAGTCTTCTACTTAGTTAGGATACCAAGAGTCACATTTTTCTTGCAGTCCTACTGAGAAACCTTAAGAGCATTTTGAACAATGTATGAATAGTCGTGTGGGAATTAAACAACCAGCCGCTATTGTGTATACTTCATGGTTACTGAAGTCCTTGCGTGACTGCAGGTTTGGACTTGTGGTAATTAATTTAATTCTTTGTGATTTGGTAATCTGATCCCCTGTTGGATGTGTAACATGATAGAAGGAAGAAAGCTGTGTTGGAGCAGTTTAACGTCAAAACCACAAGCAGAATGGATCTGTGTGGTTGAAAGCTTTGCTCACATTTTCACAGTGTAAAGTAAAACTGTGACTGAGAAAACGATGTGTATATCCAGAAGCGTTCTTTGTTACACCATCAAATTCTTCAAACGCTGAGCTACAAGACCAACATCTTCCGTAATAAGCTAGGTTCAAGATGTCTCTCAACCCCAATTCAATCCAGACATATCGAAACACAGCGTCAGAAAGCATAAGTTGAATGTTTCTTAAAAATCTGGAAAACATCCTGACGTGTCTGGGCAATTGTCTCTAAAAATAGCAAGATGACCACAGAGGACAAGAGAAGCACCTGAAAATATGACTATACAAACTAAACTTACTGGGGTGCTAGCACTGGACTTGATGTACCGCCAGGCTGTACAGGACAGGACACTTACTAAAACTTCCAGTATTCTAAAACATTGGATCATGAAATTTTCACCTCAGATTGCTTTTGTTTGAACATTTTTTTCAATCCTTCACTCGTACCATGTGGGTTCAGAGCTGCACAGTTGCTTACGATCACACACTGGGATGCATACGATTTGTAGACATCTTCAGTACAACTTCCCAAGCAAACACAGAGCAATACCCCCAAAAGGCTTATTTTGTTCCCAACGCAGCAAGAACTGAAGAGGTACGGTACTGTCTTCTCCTGGTGGAGAAATGTTCACATTACATTTCATTAACACATTAAACAAGAAAATTAAATTTCCAGAACTCATAAGAGAATTTTCCTTTTTGATTTGAGACACTGGAAAGACATTAAATAGCAGGTGTTTTGGAAATTAGCCTTGTTCACGTTGTCTCAGGCTGGCACTCAAACAAGCCCCCTTCCTCCCCCTAAATTAACAGCTATTCCTGAAAAGATAGACTAGAGCATGAGGCTTATCTGCCAGTTCTTAGCAAGTCCTCAATATAGATTGTCATTGGAAGTGCTTCAAAAGCCTCAAAGAAATACAAATAATATTTTATCCCCTCGAAACTATTTAATAATATTATTTTGCATTTGATTACACTTTGAGCTCAAGGTTCAAATTTGGTTTCTCTGTTACCGTAAGACTCACTTATCTGAAGTACTTTCTAAAATGATGCCTGGATGAAAAAGTAAAAGTATCTGATTTCCATAATGGTTCTAAATCAAAGCTTCTTAAGAAGACCCCACTGTATAAATTATCAATCTCTGCCAGTGGTAGTGAACAGCATGCCTTGAGAGTGCTGATTAAAACAAAAGGTCAGAACAAACATCAGTGCTCCCGAGACTCTTGTAGATAGTAGTGTAATTAAAATGTAACTCTAGACTGCTCCGTGCTCTCTGTGTCAGCATCTTTCCAGCAGGGAATGGCCAGATAGCATGGCAAACCCAGGCAGCCAGAGCAGAAAGTGGCAGGAGATGTCTGATGAGGGAGCAAATAGATAGCCATGAACGTTACCAACTTCTACTACATACTGGAACCAAAACAGCCCTTTTTTTTTCCCTTTCTTTCTTTTTATTTTTTTTTCCTCTTTTCTTCTCTCCTTTCAGTGTGCATGCTGTCCTGTCTTTTGTTCTGGCAGAGATAAGATGTATAAATTATGAGTGGTTGACAAAGTATACTCCAGTGCCTGAGGCAGCTCATCAATCATTTTCCACATGTCGACAGGTAATTGATGCGAGCCCTGCAGGCGCATCTCCATCAGGTAAAAGGAGGAAGGAATTAAATCTGCTGCCATGGTTTGAGAAGATGATCTGTATTTAACATTCTTTTTAATTTAGAAGTCGTTTATTTTAAACTGTATTTGGCTGCTCTAGCTCCCTCCTATTCTGTCTCAGTCTTCCTCTCTCTCCTCAGGACCTCATATAGAAAGGGGTGCGTAACCTCCTGTTCTCAATGTGTCACATGAAAAAAAATCCCTTCCGCAGGGTGACAGGGTGCTCCAGCATTGGACACCAACAGACCACCCAAAGACCGTTGGGGAACAGCTGAGGAACTTACTTTCTACCTCACTGAAGCTTAATTTCAAAGACATTGCTTGTCAGGTAATTATCTGTCAAGCGAGTTAGCTTCTGACCAATCTCGGATACTAAATATACAGACTTTTTCCTTTGGTTATTATCCTTGTTCCATTTAACTACAACCTCAACCTGTTTCTATTTCTTGGCTTTGAACAAAGCATTTTAAAATTAAAAACTCAGGGCTGGGGCAGAGAAGGACGAAGTAAGAAATTGTACTGGCTCTGGCTAGGATGGAGTTAGTTCTCTTCACAGCAGCTTACATAGTGCTGTGTTTTACATTTGTGACCAAAACAGTGCTGACAACACCCAGATGTTTCAGCTATTGCTGGACAGTGTTTGTCCAGCATCAAGTCATCCCCTCATTTGCACTCTGCCCGTTCAGTGAATAGATTGGGTGTGTGCATGGTGTTGGGATGAGACATAACCGGGTAGATGACCCAAACTAACTAAAAAGATACACTGTGCCACACAACTTCATGCTCAACAACTGAACAGTGAGGAGGTGAGTTTAGGTGTGTTAGCCATCTTTTGCCTGGCAACTGGCTGAGCACTGGCCTACCCATGCGAGGTGGCGAGTGACTGCATCACTTGTTTTGTTTCGGGTTTATTACTCTTGCAGCAAAGCACACTGCATCAGTTCTTTGGAATCTATGCTAGCTACTATTTACTCTGGAAACCCACTGGAAGATATAAACCTGTTAAATCCTGGATGATGTGGAATCTCACAACATTAGATGCTATCCCTAATGTAATTAAGCATTCTAAATAGGCTGGAGCTGAGCCCTTCCACCACAAATGAGACAGCGTTTTTCTGACAAGATGCTGAACACTGAAATTGAGACATAATGCTGCTGAAGGATGACAGAGCACCCATTGTTCCATTGTAGGTGGAGGTGAAAGTTAGTGTTAAATGATGTCTTGTGTTGATAAAGTTCTGTATCTTCACGATCTTCTACTTCTTCCCAGTTTGCCCTGGAAATAGCCAGTGCAAACCCAAGCAAACAGTGCTTGACAGGTTCATAAACATCAACACAGAAGAGCTTCCTCCATGAATTACTCAATATTGCCAACTCAGAGTCCCTCTAAATCCTTGGCTTACTAGCACAATGCTCCCAAACACAACACAGATGGACCGCAGGGGGAGAAAAGCTTTCGCTTCATTTATCACTGAAAACAGAAGGACAAAAGGCCTACTGCAAAGCCCAGTGGTCCCCACTAGTTTCAAAACCAACCTTAGTGAGGCCCAGAGACAACTGATTATATCTTAGCTATCAAAAAACAATGGTCACAGAGATTTTCAGAATGAAGCAGAATTTAAAATACCTCTGGCACAGTGTGAGGCTAATCTGAGCAGCAAGAAGGAAGTGGAAGGCAGAGATCCACAGAGTTACTGTCACTTCCATTCTGAAATGCTCCAAGAAAACAAGCTTAGATCATGGTGAAGAAAAATCTAAAAAACATGAAAAATCAAACTATGAAAGCATGATGCCAAGCAGAAAAAAACCCAGATCAAAGTTAAGAAATCCTACACTAGCAAAGGGTAGAGGAAAGATCCTGAAAAGATCAGCTGTCTCCCTGATGAATAAAACACAAAAATCAATTCATTAAGAAAAGAGACAACACCTACTGATTTCTACAGGGATTACCTTAAGCAGAACTATTAAAAATAACAGAGGGGTGTAGGAAATGTACTGAGGACAAAGGAATGAACTTTAAAGGAAAAGAAACTGCAAATCTTTAAAAAAATTCCAATAAGAAGTGGAATTTTTCAGATGTCTTAGTCTAAAGGAGTACCATAAATAAATACTCAAAGAACACGAGCAATATAATTAAAACTACTGTTGCTAGTTGCCTATCTAAAAGGTCTTAAAAAGATGAAAGAAATCTATGTCTTGAAGTTGTCTTGTTATTCTTAATTTTCTGCTGCTTTTCCTGGCAAAGGAATTAAAATCTGCACATAAAACACATAAGGATTTTAAAGCAGAAACATTCTTATAAGAGTATTATTTACTTTTTGAAATGGTAAGAGATTTCAAGAGCTTTCTCCGTATTTGAGGAACTTGCACACTTTCCCTAAGAGGACTAGGATCACAAAAATCACTGGCAAACAGACCTCCAAAAGGACTCATTTTGCTTCATGCTTATGACAAATATGACAAATTCATTAAACAGTTTCTCTAGAACATAAAGTTACTTCAAATAATGTAGGTATTTATAGTTCTGGATTCAATTAAACATTTTTAAATAGTGTTTAATCTCTGTAGCTAATCGTAATAGAATAGACTTGCTAAAACGAAACACCTCTTTTCACTCATTAGTCAAATGCAGTATAGCTTGCTTCTACCAAAAGCAACAACTACACACTACAATTCAATGGGTATCACAGCAATTCAGCAACAACAGATATCCCTTTATTCTCAAAGAAGAAAGTACTGAATATCAAATTTTAGCCTCACCATCATGTACACATAACACACACTAAGAAAAAATTCAGATAAAATCTGGAAAATAAACCGAGTCATTATGAGGAAAACAGTGATCTTTCCTTACAGTCTAAGAAAAAAATTGATGAATAATTTCACTCGAGGTCAACATAATCAGATTTTGATCAAAGCACAAAAATATTGTTTCCAAAACATATCTGATCCAATTTAATGCATTTCATAAATAATATGCCTCATTTTATAGTATACTGCTGGTTAGTATATATTCCTAATTAATTTTTCAAGTCACAAGAGCATGCTTTTGAACCAAATTATCTTTTTTAAAACTCTTTCGACACTGAAACTAATAGATTATAATAACACTCCTGATCTAGCTACACAACTTGCCAAGATCAGTTCCCTTCATAAGGATAATAAACTTCAGTAAAAATTATATACAGTGATTTTGCTGTGAGAGAAAGATAAAATATAAAGGAATTTATTACTCAAAGGCTCTTTTATATAAAACAGAGTGTCCATATAATACAAAGAAACAAAAGTTCCACAATCTTGATTTTGAGCCACTGCTGCAATGTATCACCCATATTATCCACTGCACCCAACAAGACCCAATTTTTTTGCTCAGATAACAATACAGGACTTGATTGTATGTCACACACACATGAACTCTTGTCAAAGTTAATACCAATATTTGTTGGTACGAGAGAAGCCAATCAGTGAGTTATCAAGGATGAAGACTAAGAACTTTTGTTTAGCCTGAAGAGAGCTCTAATTAAAGTTCTCTAGCCCTAAGTGTTTTACGTTGTTTGCCAGACTCAGACTGGCTGCTGACAACTTGAATCTCCTCTTTAGTCCTGAAAAGAGCTTTTTCTGCATTCATTTTGATGTGGAGGCTTTAATCTAGCTGCCACTTCCAACACATTTTATCAGCCCTGAAAAACGCTTTTTGTTTATTCCAACTGGCAACTCTTTTTCTGACAGCGAAGCTTCAAGTTGGCAAATGTCAAAGGTTCCACATACAACTCTACTTTTCTTCATTTCTAACTTGACTGGTAATAGACTGATAAGTTGAGCCCGTATCACAGACAAGTTTTTACTAGCAATTTGACTGGTTTCTCTAGTCTGTTGATTCCCAGATCAACTATTCCTCACAATTAAGGGTATCCTTGATCTCTAGCTAAAACCATCATAAATATGTATACCATGAAGAATAAATATATATACACACATATATTTATAAATATGATCATGGTGAATAATGAAAACTATTACAATTATGGTCACCATCTCAAATACAAAAGTAATGGACGATATAAACGTTTGGCACTGAATGCCAAAAATTTTATACATATATATGAGAAGAGACATACACATAGCACTCTGCTATGGAGCACTCTCAGGACCCATCTACTGAATCACATAAAACTACTGAACCCATAGATTTCCACCCTTACACCAAGATTCTTGCTCTTCCAAACTCTGAACAAAACTTTTCTGCAATAGGCTGGCCAACAGGAACAGATCACACTTGCACAATCTACCACAATATTATTAATTTCATTGCATTGTAGGTAATTATTCATTTCTGAAAGATTGTCTTTCATATCCCAGTACTCCAAATTCTGTGTGACTGACCTCCTACTGCCTTAAAGTTCAACTCAGTAAATCTAATTACTCCAGGAAAATTATTCTTGGTCCTTAGCGATGTAAATTACTCAATGGTTCTAGGCAGCACAAGGTCCTTCTCACTGACTATTGTACTCAAGATTGACTGGGGACTAATGTTTTCCTAATGGTGTGAACCAGCTTTGATCACACTTCAAACAGACAAAGGGTAGCGCATCTCACCTAGAGGCAGTTCCACCTAGAATTTGGTTACTGAGCTAGTCAGATCCTCTACCTTATAATAAGGCAGCACTGTATTTACTGAACTAGAGAACCAGACTTTCTTCTGACTTTAATCATCATCGTTCATAAACTAGGATTCCACACCATTAATTAATATCCAAATTTATTGAGCATTTGACTACTTAGGCATGCTTTCTAGACAACTGTTTTGGGCATCATCACCCTTGTTGGCAATTCTCAAACTGCACAAGCTTAATAATTCAATTAAGTTTTTCTGAGTGTAAAGAAATAAGGGAATGCTTTATTCAAACTTTATGTTGGTGAAACAAAGTAGTCACTTGCTCAAACAAGCTGATGAAAATGTATGGCTTCTGACTTACAGTCTGTGCTCTAAGCATGCGAACATTACACAGAATAAATTTATCACCATATAATGTAATTGATCAAATCATATAAAAATCCCTAAAAACAGACCATGAAATATCTCCAGAGCAGTACCCACGAGACGCACTGTCTTCATTATCATACAACTACTGCAAATCAAAAATTATCATCAAATGATTACCACTGATCTAGTCATGCAAATGACTTAAAATTAATACCATGCTGGTGAAAATGCGCAGGTTAGCATCACCAGCAATTATACTTTCTTGCACTTCATGAACTACTACAGTTTACGGGGAACAAGACTTAAGCTGACCCCAATGACTTTAGTAATGTATCCCAAACCTGATTTTCAGATGAGGGGTGCGGGGAAGCAAGGAAAATAACAATTCAGATTCTGTTACTGTTCAAGCTTCCATTTCTATTCTGAAATGTAACACTCTGCTATTTGGATAGATGCTTATTAAAAACTGTATTAGCATTATTAGCATTCATACCTGAAGATTTAAGATGAAAAGCAATGGGAGCTGGCCAGAAGATAAACACAGCTGCAAAGGTTTTCCTTTCGGTGTGAGGAAGGGAAAAGCACCCATAACTTCATAGAAGGAGATACCAGAAGTAAAAGAAAAACTTCTGAAGATTAAATATTTTCACATAGAGATGTAATTTGTAACCTCTCATTTCGATCAGTTTTTCCTCTAATTTATTAAAAGAAATAAAGTTATTCTAAAGAAAAATTCAGCATGAATATGTGGAAGAACATTCATGTTTCCTGCTGCTGCAAGCATAATGAATTTCCATCGAGACTACCACTTCTCCTGTAAACTTGCTTCAAGTCTACTGCATAGCAGAAAACACGACAGCTTAATGGAGAAAATGCATTTTTCATGCCAACAAACTACACCACATATCCCAAATTTCAGAGCTGGTTCACAAAATATTTCTTTTGGAATGAGAACCAGAAAGTTTACCACTTTGTCTAGCATTGTAAAGCATTAAACAGCACAGAAACCCATACTTCTCTACAGATGTTTTGTTCCAAAGACAGAGATTGCCACTGCCTCGACAATCCTGACAGGACATTTGTAGCATAAGCATTTATGTAGTCAACCCAAAGAGAAAGCCTACGTGACTCCAATGTTATTTTATAGTACGAACAAAATATTTTATGAATAATTGCCTCTATTGCTTTTGTGCTGCTCCTGGGCCTACTCAGGTTTTAAGCTTACAAGAAAGTGTTTCACAAGCATGATGAAAAGTACTGCCTTAAACTGTTCTGCAGATAGACAGTGACTGGAGAACATATCCATCTTCTATATGGCCATGCCAAAAAATAAAGATTAGGAAGAGATTAGGAACACACACAGGCTGTTGTTGCACAGGATTAGGGGCAATTCTATGGAAAGAGTTAAACTAAAAAACCTGGTCTTCAAGGAGAAAGAAAAATAAGAAAACAAAAAGTCCCAAACCATTATACACTACTGAACCTGCATTACTTACCCAAGAGACAACCTCTCAGTGCTTATTCGTATAAATGCATATTTCTGTAGCCTGAAGAAGCATTAGTGCTTCTAAAAGCTCTCCTGTTTTTTTCTATGTCACCTAGGCTAACAAAAGATACTACTTTTCCTTATAAATTTGGCCTGCATATACCCTTAGATCACCACTACTACAACGGCACTACCATTTAAGCACCGTCTTCTAAACTTTGAGCCAAGTGATCTAACAGGACAAAGAAGAACGCAGATACAGAATTTGAAAGTATTAGGTCTCAATGAGTATTATGAAAAACAGAGAAGAAAAAAAAAAAACAGAAAACCAACCACACAACCCAACAACTATCCAAGAAAGGGGAAAGCACACCTGCCTCAAGAAATGCCCACTTTTGCCTAGTGCTCAAAATTGAGCACAAGCTTCCTCACACTCCGTCACATCAAATTCTACCACACCACTCCATACACAGAGAATGTAAAGGTTTCAAACTCTTTCCAAACCCTTACAATTTTCTATTTTGAGACTCATAGGATCCTGGATCTTCTGCATTACTTCAGGGAACTTGGCCTCTTTGAGCATCCCACTAGGACTGGAGACCGAGCTTAGCATACCAAACTCCCCTTACTGCTTAAAACTGGACAGCTTTAAAATTCATATCTCCTTCCTGTAATAACCAAGGCAGAAGCACACTGTGAAAAAAGACTAAAAAAAAAAATCCCACTGAACACTTCTTCAACTTTGATGGACCAGGAAGCAATTTTCTTGGAAAGTCAGTTCAAACCGTACCTCTGTTACAGAACGGAGAGGGCTGAGCACTGCACGTGGCCACATCACAACCGCCTGCCTTTAACTCGTCCCGTAGAGCTGGGCAAGTGACAAGAGATGAAGACAATGTCATTGTTGCCTCAATGTCTTGTGCAGAAATTCAATCAAAGAGCCAAGGAGGGGGCAATACTTAGGAACAAGCAACCCTACGTGCTAGGGCATCTCTAAGGATACAGGATCTAAGGTAACTGCAATTCCTTAAGCCAGATTCAAAATGAAGTTTTACTATAGTGATGGATGTTGGACACTGCCCTTACTGTTCCCTGTACAATATACTAGAACAAGAGTAGATATAGTGTACAGTTTATGATTCGTAAGGCACCAGCTAACAGAGGTGCTTTTTACACTGGCTTAGAATCTGTACCTTCTGTGCAAAGTCTTTGTGTTCTGTTGTTGCTCTTGTTACGAGTACATCACACAATTATTACTGGTATAGAAAAAAATGCTAACAAGTTCTCTGGGCCAGGTGAAAGCTTACTTTGGCTTGCAACACATATTTGGACACAGATGTTTATTGGCAAAGCTGAAATTTCCCCAAGTTGCACACTTTTTCTGCATTTATTCTCATCGCTACAGGAGATCAGAGCGAACACAGATAGGTATTCAAGACTGCATGATTTTCTGACCCATAACACCACTCCACAGTTACACACATTAAAACAATATTGGAGATATTAAAGAACAGGATTTCCCCATGCATAACGTTACACCAATTCCCTGTTGCATTTTGGGGATTTGGGGTCATCCTGTGAACATCGGACAGTGCTAGAGACAGGTACCCAGGACTAAGGAACCAGACAGTTAACCTGCTGGTGTGAATTCAATAGGCTCTAAAGAATATTTTCTCATTCTGGCAGAACATATCCAGGCTTGTCTAAGATGCCTGGATGTACACTTCCATAATATTATTCTTCATGGATTCACAAATATGAAACATAGGTTCTACGTTCTGTATGCTCCTATAACCCATAAAATCACAGTCCCCCTTCTCTTTTTTCTGTGCAGTTTCATTGAATTGATATTGCAATTAATAATAATTACACATGCAAGAACAGAAACTGTAACTGTTCCCCGGTTGCTAAGCCCTTCCACGGGAAAGCCAAGTCCTGAAATGTTCTTTATGGATTACTTCTGAAGCCCTAGAAAAGCTGTCTTGGACCTCAGAAACAGCAAGCACAAATGGCATCACTCTAGTATCAAAAATGTTTAGACAGAAACTTAAAACGTTTATGTGACCAAGTCAGATTTTTGCAGTGCCTGTCAATGAAGATTCATCTGAGTTTACAAGATTTATCCCACTGTGAACCCAGCACTTGGGCAATAATCTCATCCAGCCATGTCGAGTCTTGCGAGTCACTGAGCTCAAAGAGGAGGCTGGGGATACCACAGAGCTTTCATTCCCGTGCTAGTTTAAAAAAAGAGATAATAATGCCAGGTGTAAAGCCTCTAATGTTTGGGAGAAAATGGTGAGTAGAGAAACACAGGATAAGGGTGGAGAGTTCACTAGAGCAGCATTTGTGAGGGTAGAGAAGCATAAAGCCTAACTATGTGGTAGTACTCAGAATCGCCTGTCCTTCACTTTCAGGACCACCCTTTTCTTTCCTTTAATTTCCTTAAATTTATGTTTTTATTCTGGTTTCTACCAGTAACAGCTATATCTTTAAAAACTCTAAGCAGACTTAATGATTGCTTCTATATACATCACGTATAATGATGCATATGTCTCCTGAAAAAGCATCTCCATCTCCTGTATATTGGATTATTTACTCCCTTTCAGCCTTGATCCATTTCATTTGGTGGTAAACATGTAAACCAGACAACTAATCTACCTAAGATCTGAATTAAATGATCTTTCCTTTAGTGACTATCCAAATACAGCAATTTTCATGTTCAAAACACAGTACTACTTTCTGTGTCATGCTGCCATTAATTATTGTTAAAAACAATACCGATATGCAGTACAACAATCACACAGTAAGTCAGAAGCTAATTCAAGCCTTTAAGACACTTTCCCAGTCTAATAATTGCTCTAAAAGGGAAAATTTATTTACTATCACTTGGCAGAGCATCACAGTGCACTAGGCACTTTAAAAGTCATCATAACATGCTACACCTCTCAATCAATATTTACCTTTTGAGACAACTAACCCGTGACAATAGCCTCAGAAAAAGAACTGTCTGATGGGCTCGTCTTCTTTCATTATTTCAACAATTAGTACAAAAAGCAGAGACACCTGTCTGCAGTGCCAGCAACAGCAGAAGCAGGGAAAACTAATTCACCAAATGTGAAATAAAAATATCCAATGTGCAGTAGATACATATTTGAAGACCATTAGACAGAAGGGGAAAAAAAGAAGCCTGGTAACTGTAAACAAATGTGTTTCGATAACAGAAATATAGAATACAGACATGGACTTCCAGAATTCTATTCACCATATCAGTTGCAAAAGTCTTATCTGAGAAATAAAATTAATAAAAGATAAGTGAGTATGTATCTGTTCTATCGATGAACAGAAGCGGAACAAAGAGGGATATTTCTGATCCTTATCTGATGGGGAAATTTCAGATTTGAGATGTATTTATTTTTAAAACACTGTCCTCCTTCAGCAAGAGTGTAAAATCGCTACAGTGTAAGAAAGAAATGCAGCTTGGGACCGAAACTAGAGGCACGAATCTTTAAACACACAACTGAGCAACAAGCTATTGCCATAGCTTTGCTGCAGAATGCTTCTGTTTCCATAAAACGCAGCAAATCTCTATTGTACACCTCAAAGTAGAACTTGTAACACTTTCAATGTGAGAACTAAGCCTTTTACTGGTTAAATAGAGGGATTAAGACTTGACAAACGCTTCCATGCTCAACTCTAAGAGTTGAGAATGTGTTAGAACTTGTCTGTATTGCTCAGAGACCTTTAAAAGTTTTAAATTCACTTTACTAACTTCACAAATTTCTTTGAAGACTCTATAGACTGGTTTATACATAAACAGTTCCAACATATACAACATAGATCAAAGTCTTAGTTTTAATTCTTCTGAGGACACTACTAACAAGAAAGCTAATCTTTACTTGAAAAGAATAGTTACAGTGATGAGACGACTGTCTGAAACAAATGAGACAATTCTCAGCAACTAGAAAATGCTGGTAATGGAACAGACCACAAGCTTCCAGCCCAGGACGCGCAGGCTGTATCTGTATCAGCAACTCATTCAGCACTACACGCAGATTCGTTATTCGAAGCAGTTGTTGCTTGGGGCTTTTCACACTGTCTCCCAATTCTTCCCACTGGATTAAAAAGCCTTACAAACACTCAATATACCTTCCAAGTGGCTTCAGCAGAGAGGACCTAACACTTGGATTATTCGCCAGTAGGTCATGATCAATAAACAAATATCATGCAAAGATTTGTACCAGATAAACCTCCTCAACTCAGACTGCACCCTGTCTCTTTACATAAATAAAGAGAAGTTGTGAAAAAAATCACATAGCTACTTCTTGGAATAATAAAGCTTCCTAAAAATCCATATTTCACAAACTAAAACTCAAAGGAATGCAGATTCTTCATTGTTTTAAGGAATGATGATTGCTACTTTTGTATACCTACACAGCGACATATTTCAATGTATGGAAAAGAAGTACCACAATAGCATAAAAGCAATTTTAAAAAAATTATATGGCAAAAATAATAACAGGTACAATGAATATTGGAGAGAAACAACAACCAAAAATTACAAGAAAGAAAATTGGAACTCAATCACATGTAAGCAGTCTGCTAAATACATGCTTTATAAAAAATTGCCACAGACGTAACACTAGCTACCCTCTGAACACGCCTCCACTTCTTGTTCAATAGCTATGCCAATTAAAGGGCAGTATGCAGAGCCTGTAGGGATTCAGCCTGACAAGAACATTTTAGCTTCAGCCATGATGTACTTGCACACTGCACAGTGTAAACCCCTGAAGAAACATCATTGCTGAAAGCGTTAAAAATATGGGTGGCACACCATGTTTCTTCTTTGCACTGCTTCCAGAGATGTTGTGGGGAAGACGCCGAGCAAGAAACTCAAGCTCTTTCTTCCTATGGCTTCTCCACATTCCTATGCTGTTCACTATACGACAGAGGATATTTACAGAATCAGAAAATGTTAGGGGCGAGAAGGGACCTCTGTGGGTCACCCAGCCCAACCCCCTGACGAAGCAGGGTCACCCACAGCAGGCTGCACAGGTCCGCGTCCAGGCGGCGTTTGAATATCTCCAGGGAAGGAGACTCTAGAACCTCCCTGGGCAGCCTGGGCCTGGGCTCCGTCACCCTCAGAGGAAAGAAGTTCTTCCTCATGTTCAGACGGAACTTCTTCTGCTTCAGTTTGTGCCCGTTGCTCCTTGTCCGGTCGCTGGGCACCACTGAAAAGAGTCTGGCCCCGTCCTCCTGACACCCACCCTGAAGATATTTATTAGCGTTTACAAGATCCCCTCTGAGCCTTCTCTTCTCCAGGCTAAACAAGCCCAGCTCCCTCAGCCTTTCCTTGTAGCAGAGATGCTCCAGTTCCCTCATCATCCTCGTGGTGCTCTGCCAGACTCTCTCCAGTAGCTCCTCCTCTTTCTTGAAGTGGGGAGCCCAGAACTGGACGCAGTACTCCAGATGGGGCCTCGCTAGGGCAGAGTAGGGGGGGAGGAGGTTGCTTCTTTATTAATTTATTTTTAACTAATGAAGCGGGAAGGATGACGCAGAACAATGGAAATAAGAACAAAAATATATTGTTCCATAACATGACTAACAACTCTCTCAACAGCTTACAGGGAGGAACTACACAAACTCCTGCACAGACTTTTGATACCAAATATATTTGTCGAAGACATCAACCCTTGATTGATTCCTTTTGCTTTGTCTAGCCAGGGCCACAGCTGTTCAGGTTCATTTATACTTAATCCCGTGTAATAGTTTCCAATCCCAAGCGCTGTCCTGCACAGCTAATATTGCGACATCAGATTGCTTCTCTGCATGGTTTTGACCTGAGCTTTTGGAAACCAGCCCAGTTTGAATTCTGAGGGTTGACCAAACTGAAGCCCAAAACAAAATGTAAATTCCTAGCCCAAAACGAAATGCAAATTTGAGGTGATGGAAAACTCTGCAAATGGCACATCCCAGAATAAGGTTACACAAGCCTCTATGCAATTCATAACATAATTTTTCACAGAACTTTGTTTAGATCTCCAATTTGTTGCTCCATTTATCCTCACTGAGAAAGAGTACTCCTCGGCTCTTTGCCCATGATTGACAACATACATCCCAATTAGTGCCAGTTCCAGCGCTGGACTGTCTCATATGTCCACTGGCCATGGAGAATAAGAAAACAGGACCTAACTACTACCAGTTTGTACTAGGATACACTAAGTCACCTTGAAATGCAGTGGTCCATATTCGATCCCTAAACCTCTCCTCTCCTAAATTATTCCACAGTAAATTAAACGTAAAAGCAGCTGTCCTGATGAAAAGCACAGAGGTCTGTTCAGCCACTCTGACAGTGGCCCAGTCAATTCTGGATGCCTTGAAAAGGTAGAACAGCACAAGCGTACTCTGATAACTTTCCCATTATGTTCTCCAAGGCTTCATGAGTCTGTGGCTCAAGGACTTCCTTAATTACTGAAATCCTTTTTTGTGTGCTTGTTTATGTGCATCTGAACACGGGAGGGATTCCATAACCATCACCAGTCATATTTTAGAACCCTCCAAATCTTCCAGCATCCATCACGTTCCGCGGCAATGGGATATACAACTAAAAACAGAAAGCGTATCTGAAAATTATCTCCTGGTGTTCATTTTGCACCAGTCACGTAATCCTTTCATTCAAGGTATATGCAAGTCCTTGGATTTGCCTCCATAGACTTCAGTTCAACAAACCAGCATTGGCGGAGCTCCACTCATGACATCATGTCAAGCTGATTGTTGCTGGGGTGTTGTACAGCCTCTTTGGAGTACTACAAGGAACTGCTGCTAAACACATCGTTGTGCTAACACATAGCTCAACAATTATGTGCTATAAAATTTTCTGGGATATTTTGGATGCAAAGAGTGAGAAAGTCCAAAAAATAAGCATGTTAAGAGTCGCATTCTAAAAAACCCCACTTAATAGAATAAGAAATGAATGATATGAAAGTGGCATGTGACAAATCAGATTTAACACACATAAGGAACAAAGGTGTAAAACACACTTGCTATTGTTTTACCTCAGAATACTTGAAAGGAGGCTTTAGAAATACACTAAAGTTAATGAGTTTTCCCATCACGCAGACCTTGTGGTACCTCAGAAGTATTGTACGATGACAGGATCACATTGAGAGCTCAGGGCTCTCTCACTGCATCAAAACTTCGCATAACTTGGTTGATAAAAGGTTGCCAGTGCCTCATAAGGTAGCAGCACATTACCAGTGATTACAGCAAGCAGCGTCTCCTCCAGAACTCATCCATGTGCAGATTAACCAGCACCTACTTTGTTCATTTCAGCACAACACATATCTTTCACATGTTTTTGAGTAAAAGCCGTTGCTGTGTCAAAGTCACTTTAAACCAGAATGAGCACTCTCTAAAATGAGATCCACGGGTATGGAAGGATCAAGTTAAAAGAGAACACATAACTGAAAGAGAAGGGGCCTAACCCAGCCTACATGGAAAAATTTTGTTTATAAATCCCAGTAAAATACAGCAGCAAGCCCCTAACAAAATAACTCAAAGTAGTAGCAGTATATAAACTCCCAAACGAAATTCCATATCTTACTGACAATGGCTGTTTTTTCCTGTGTTGAGATGAAGTAGCCCAAAAGATAGAACAGAGCTCTATACCTGGACTGTAAAACTCTGCTCTAAGGAAAGAGATCCCTTACAGGTCCCTTCCAACCCAAACTATTCTGTGTTTCTATGATTTTTCAGCCAGCTTGCTTAAAATGAAATATCGCATCATTTCCCATAGACTGTATATATACACAAATAGGCACAGATTACGAAACCTGTATGTACGCTCACCCCTCAAGCACATCCATAAGCATCTAAGTTCTACTGCTTAGAACCAAGAACTAGCAATGAAGTTTTTTCCTAGACTTCCTCTCAGCTTTCCAGGTTCTTCAGCATAAATGAAGTTTAGCTCTCTATTTTCCAGAAATGTTGAGCCTGCTGCCCTGGTTTGGGCTAGGATAGAGTTAATTTTCTTCCTGGTAGTAGTAGTGTTGTGTTTGGGATTTGGGATGAAAATAATATTGAGAACATACTGATGTTTTTAGTTGTTGCTAAGTAATCAAAGACTTTCCAGCTTCTCATACTGGCTGCCAGGTGCAGGGGAAGCTGGGAAGGGACACAGCCAGGACAGCTGATCCAGAGTGGCCAAAGGGATATTCCATACCATATGATGTCATGGTCAGTATATAAGCTGGGGGAGTTGGCCAGGAGACAGCAATCGCTGCTGAAGGATGGGCAGGCTATCAGTCATCGGGTGGTGAGCAATTGCATTGCGCATAATTTATTTTCTACTTTTATTACTATTATTATTATCTCTTCCTTTGCTGTCCTGTCAAACTGTCTTTATCTCATCCCACAAGTTTTAGGTTTTTTTCGTTTTCCTCCTCATCCCACTTTGGGGGAGAGCGAGCGGCTGCATGGTGCTTAGTTTTCAGCTGGGGTTAAACCACAACACTTGCATACAGTGAAACCTGAAGATATAAATTCTATGTCTTATTTATACCAAAAATCGGTCTCTCTTCAGGTTTTCAGGATGTCTTCTGACGTACTAGACATGTATTGTGAACACTAGAAACACTTTGAAAAGCAGATTCCTCAAGAGCCATTTAAGAACTATGGAATCATCTGTAACAACAGGATTTAAAGATTCCTTAGTGTAAAACAGATCATATTTATAGTGAAAGACAGCCTACTATGCGACTATTAAACTGAAGACTTCACTTACTTTCAGGATTAATGTGTCACATGGTCTTCAAGCATCATCATTGTGGCTGTCAATTTTTTTTATGACTGTGCAATTAGCACCGCTTTCAAGACACAGGCATGAACAACACAATTCCCCTATTAAAATCATGTGGCTTCACAATATGTCACTGTAAGATACATATGAATGACTTGCCAATAGCTAACTCCGCCATCCACAAACAAGGCCGCTAGCTAAAGAACAGCAGATGATGTCCTAATAGGTCTATTAGATCTACCTTTACACTACATTAACGGAGGTAGGGATGCAAAGAGTGAAATCTGTGAAAAAGTCCTTCATTTTCAGAAAGAGAAAAGCAGGTCCCTCCAAAGATGGCCTGTATCTTGGGGACCATGTTGTGCACCTTATGAAGTGCTTAGAAGAGACACCAGGAGAAGATGAAAAGAAGGACAAATTCTCTCAGCAGGTGTGCAAAGGACAACAAGCCTGGCAAAGTAGAAACTAAAAGCAGCTCTCTAGCTCTAGATAAAGTGGAGTAATTGAGCTGCTAAGAGGTCTGGATACGCAAGATCATTTATCCAAAAACTGTCCTTGACTTCATTAAGCTGAACACTAACATCCTTTAGTTATGGCTGTCTTTCAGGTGTGATAGGTGGCTTAGCATCTGACAGATATAGACTAAGACGCCATTTCTGCCAACGTTCCTGGACTTGCATCATCCTGAACCAACTGTGTGCATCAAAGTCTTTGCATGGAAAGTTTCACACACCTCTCCCAGAAGCTATGCCAACTGCCAAGCCCACTTGCGTGAGCTTCTGCTTTAACAAGTCCATTTTGGTTACCAGGTAGCTCTTTGAACGTCCATCTTTTGGAATAAGCAGTTCTGTTACCTCAAACCCAAACCTGTTGAAAGTTTGCCAGGCTTGAACCTTGTACTGCCATGTCACTTCATAGATCTGACTTATGCCATGGAAGCTCAACAAACTGTGTAAGTGTGATTTGCAAATTTCTCCTCTCCTTCAAAGAACACACAAAGCAGCTTAATAATTTACATTTGAAAAGTTCTGGGATCCTCATATGAAAGTTATTATGCAGCTGCCCCATAATGAATTCTTCAAGTTGAGATGAGGGAAGAAGGAAGAGGGAGAAATACAATATGGCTTAATGTCAGCAACATTTATATCATTATGTATCACAGATAGAAACACTCCTAAATCCTCACTAATGTAAACATTTCTTGGTGCAGGTGTTTGCCTTCAGAGCCCTATTAAAAAGCAAATAAAATTGTTAAAATCCCTTATTAAAGTAGTTGAAATCACTTTTCATCTTGAGCAGTTCAAAAACATTGTCCAATGCAAGCAATACAGACAGAGGATCCCCAAGCCACTAGCTCTGCCAACTAACTGCCTTGTTAGAATTACAGCAACTTATTAATCTTCTGCTTCTTGAGAGCTTAATTATCTTTCTCTTTCATGCTTTGTTTGTTAGACTTTGAATTTCCGGCTTTTCTTTCTATTCTACCCCAAGAAATAAGCAGCTGACTTTGAAACGCCAAGTTTTCCAGTGTGCCTTCTCCAGAGGATGACAGAAATGTCCACTTTGGAAGAAACAGGCTTTCCATATTCGGGACTCTATGACATTTTCCAAAACACTCCCACAAGAATATTGTAATATGCACTTACAATGCATCTTGCTTACCTTCATTTAGATTCACATTTTTTGTTTTACCTTTCTTGTCACACCCAACGCTCCTTGTTTTCTTCTCATAACACCACACAAGCAAACAATGCAATGAAGAAATCTCTCTTCAATGTCTCACTCTGATGTATTAAACAGTCACAATCGCTAAATGCCTAGAGTAAATTAGGGATCTGTCTTCATACACATACGCTTTTCTTTAACTGTTGCCACTCAAGGAAATATAAAATACTACACTGAAAAACTGTATCCCTGTTACAGCCAGCCAGAGATTTTCATGGTACTATTCTTCTCTCAGGATTCCACTGCATTTTTAACGAATTCCATATGCTTTAGTGCCAGCAGACCTAGCACCTCCCCAGCAAAAGCAGTCTCTGCTGCCCTGCTGCTTCAGCACGAGGAGCACCAGCGCTATCGAGGCTTGTCATCTTGCCTATTAGCTTGATGTCTTTATTCACAGGCCATCTGCACCACTGAGAGATACCGAGGCAGCCAATGTCAACATGAACAAATGCCTCTTCTCTTACAAGAAATGTCAAACATAGGACAGTGCAAGAATGACCCCAGGAATACCAACAGATGTTAGCTACAAGGCTTTAAAAGGAAAAGAAAAAAAAAAAAAAAAAAAAAA